>Ga0187892_10001312_pt1 | contig 57540 bp, 48 predicted proteins | sample MA1701073metaG_FD_139345 | JGI IMG/M metagenome (GOLD analysis project Ga0187892, IMG submission 139345) | Bio-ooze microbial communities from a basaltic lava cave in the Kipuka Kanohina Cave System on the Island of Hawaii, USA - MA170107-3 metaG ...
CGGCCTGACGGTCCCGGCACGCCTCCGCCGCCTCGACGACCGCGCCCAAATGTAGTGAAATAAACCCCCCGAAAACGAACCTAAGTCCTTTGTCGATCGTCAAACCCCTCTAACTTGGGTTAGATCGCTAGCGGCAATTCTCGGCGGCCCCACTGCGGGGCTTGGCAAAGATGCGGCGGCGCCGCGTGACCTGTCCGGGAAGCTGCGCCGGAGCCGGCTGATGATAACACCGCTCCCAACCTATGCCGGTCGGACTGCACTCGACGTTCCGACCACATTGGTGATGTCCCATAGTGCCGTCACGTTCCCTGTCTGGCAAATGTTGGTAGCGGTATCATGGACATGGTTCGCGCGACAATGACATTGTTGATGTAGATCCACGCCCTGTAAATGCGAGGAGAGTCACGATGAGCAGCGCGTCCGAATCTTCGCCGGTCATCACCCGGGCACATCACGGTGACATTTTCGAGATCATGATCAACCGGCCCGAGGTGCATAATTGCATCAATGGCGAGGCTTCGCGCGCGCTATTGGCGGCGTGGACGCGCTTCCGCGACGATGATCGACTGACCGTGGCGATCCTGCACGGGGCGGGCGAGCACGCCTTCTGTTCCGGCGCGGACCTCAAGGCGCTCGGCGACCTGGCCGACCTGAACCCCACGCACGACGACATTCTGCACATGGTCCGCCACGGCACCGGTCCGATGGGCGGCACGCGGATCGTGCAAACCAAGCCGGTGATCACCGTCTCGCAAGGCTACACCTACGCGGGCGGGCTGGAGCTGTTTTGCCACGGGCACCTGCGAATCGCCGAGCCGCAGGCGACCTTCTCGGTCGCATGCCGTCGCTGGGGTGTGCCGCTCGTGGACGGCGGCACTGTCTATCTGCCGCGGTTATTGGGTTGGGCGCACGCGCTGCCCTTGATAATCACCGGGCAACGAATCACGGCCGAGCGCGCGCATGCAATCGGCCTGGTCTGGGAGCTCGTCGAGCGCGGCAAGGGGCTGGAGCGTGCGTTCTCGGTCGCGCGGCAAATCAGTCAGCAACCGCGCGATTGTCTGCTCGCCGATCTGAAGAGCGCGATCCTCGGCATGCACCTGCCGATCGAGGAGGCTCTTCAGCTTGAAGCCTCCAACCTCTACCCGGTGATGCGCAGCGAGAGCACCGCGCGCGGCGTCCAGCGCTTCCAGCAGGGCGCGCGGTTCTGGTTTGAATGAGTATGAACTCAATCCGGACCAACGACGAACTGAGTGTTGAATGAGTCTGGAAGGGCCCGACATTTTCGACAAAGTACGGCTCCCGCCAGCGTTGGACGCCTATCTGCGCGATGCAAATCCATGGTGGGAGGGGAAGCCGGGGCGCGTCCTGCCGCCATACCGACGATCGGCGTTCCACGTACTGCGCAGAAAGCTGGAATCAGGATTGGCGCCAGCGGTGGCACTGCGCGGCCCGCGCCAGGTGGGAAAGACGACCCTCCAGGAACAAATCATCGACCATTTGCTTCGTGACGAAGGTCTCGACCCCCGGCGGATACTCCGCGTGCAGTTCGATGAGATTCCCACGCTGCGCGGATTGAACGAGGCCGTGTTGCAGATTGTTCGATGGTACGAAAACCGCGTGCTCCAGCAGTCGCTTAACGAGGCCGCCCATGCCGGAAAGCCAGCCTACGTTTTTCTCGACGAGGTCCAAAACCTTGCCGACTGGGCGCCTCAGCTCAAGTCATTGGTCGACCATCACAGTTTGCGCGTGTTAGTTACGGGAAGCTCGGCACTGCGCATTGAAGCCGGGCGAGATAGCCTTGCGGGCCGGATTACGTCCGTGGACCTCGGGACGCTCTCCCTGCCCGAAATTGCGGGAATGCGCTGGCGCACGGACATCCCAGCGCTGTTGCCGCCCAACGGTCTGCAAAGCTTGTTGAAAATCGAATTCTGGAAAAACGCCGCAGCGGCGGGGCTTCGGCAGCGCGAAATTCGCGACCGGGCGCTGACGGCTTTCTCAGAACGCGGCGGATACCCCATGGCGCACGAAAAACCAGAAATTCCGTGGCCGGAAGTCGCGGACCATCTAAACGAAACGGTCATTCGCCGCGTGATTGAGCACGATCTGCGGATGGGCGAAAGGGGACGGCGGCGAGATCGGCAGCTGTTGGAGGAAGCGTTTCGAGTGGCTTGTCGCTACGCCGGCCAGAGTCCCAGTCAAGCGGTTTGGGTCGCTGAGCTTCACAGTGTTCTACAGGCCAACGTCGGTTGGCAACGGATTTTGAGTTACCTGCGATTCCTTGATGGAGCGCTCTTGCTAAAGCTAGTGCGACCCTTGGAGCTCCGCCTGAAGCGGAAAAAAGGCCGCTTCAAGCTTTGTCTGGTCGATATTGGATTGCGCGCTAGTTGGCTTGAGGAAGTCGTGCCGCTGGACCCGCCTGTTTTGGCGACTGCTCCGAACCTGGCCGATCTGGCCGGCCATCTTGCGGAAAGTGTCGTTGGCGCCTTTTTCGCCGGCATCCCGCACCTCGACCTGGCCCATTTTCCCGAGCGGCCAAACGAGCCAGAGGTCGACTTTGTCTTGACGATTGGTGAACGGCGCATTCCGGTGGAGGTCAAATACCGTCAGCGCGTTGATCCACATCGGGATACGATCGGCTTGCGATCTTTTCTGGAACGTACCCATTACAACGCACCGTTCGGTCTGCTGATTTCGATGCACGACAGCGTCGATATTCCGGATCCCAGGATCATTCCCATATCCTTGCCCTCGCTTCTATTAGTACGATGATGGGGCGATTGAACGATCGGGAATGTGCGCGATCGCTTTCGGGCTAGCGCCAATAAATCCTTCGAGGAAGTCGTGAAATTTGCCATCTGTAACGAGACCTTTGTCGACTGGCCACATGAGCGCGCCTTCGCGTTTGCGCGCGAGTGCGGTTACACGGGTATTGAGATTGCTCCGTTTACGCTCGCGTCCGACGTGCATGTGATCTCGGCCGCCGATCGACAGCGCGTCCGCAAACTGGCGGAGGATGCCGAGTTGGAGGTTGTGGGGCTCCATTGGCTCCTGGCCAAGACACAAGGTTTTCACCTGACCAGCCCCGATCGCGCCGTCCGGCGTGCGACCGGCGCATACCTGACGGAGCTTGCTCGGCTGTGCCATGATTTGGGAGGACGCGTGCTCGTGTTTGGCTCGCCGCAGCAGAGGAACCTGGTGCCGGGCATCAACCTCGAGCGCGGAATCGAGCTTGCGGTTGACGTGTTTCGACAGGCCATGCCGGCACTGGAAGACCTCGGCATCGTGCTGGCGGTCGAGCCGCTCGCGCCGGCTGAATCGAACTTTTTGAACACCGCCGACGATGCAGCGCGAGTGATCGAAATGATTGGCTCGCCCTGCTGCCGCTTGCAGCTCGACTGCAAGGCCATGTCCAGCGAAGAGCGGCCCATTCCCCAGATTATCCGCCGGCATCACACACTGCTCGAGCACTTTCATGCGAACGACCCGAACCGCCAGGGCCCCGGATTCGGCGAGCTGGACTTCGTGCCGATTCTCACGGCGCTCGGCGAAGTAGCATACCACGGCTGGGTGTCGGTCGAGGTGTTCGACTACGCGCCGGGCGTCGAGTCGCTGGCGCGCGACAGTATCGAGTATCTGCGCGACTGCCTGGAACGGTTGATGGAATAATCGAGCAGACAACACAGTGTGCCACTAGCTCTGCCAATGACTGGACATCTTGGGTGATTTCACACTGGCAAAGCCAGTGGCACACGGCGCGTAATCTGCCAACCCCAGCGCGGTAGCGACGGTGATTTCCGACAGTCCACAGCCTATTCTGCAGGCGGTCGCGTTGACTAAGCGTTTTGGGACGGTGACGGCCGTCGACGACGTCTCGTTCGCGGTGCGGCGCGGCACGATATTCGGCTTGCTGGGGCCGAACGGATCGGGCAAGAGCACCATCATCCGTATGCTCTGCGGGCTGCTGCGGCCCACGAGCGGAACCGCCATGGTCGATGGCGTAGATGTGGTGGCCCGTCCCGACGCGATCAAGCCCAGGATCGGCTACATGTCGCAGCGGTTCAGCCTTTATCGCGATTTGACAGCGGCGGAGAACATGAAGTTCTACGGGCAAGTGTACGGACTCTCCACGTCGGATCTGCGTGACCGCCGGCGAGAGGTGACCGACCTGGTCGGCATCGGCGATTACGCAGACCGCCTGGCCGGCAACCTGAGCGGGGGCTGGCAACAGCGGCTGGCGCTGGCGTGTTGCCTGTTGCACCAGCCGCGGATCGTCTTTCTCGACGAGCCCACGGCGGGAATCGACCCCGTGGCGCGACGCCAGTTGTGGGACCTGCTCTTCGAGCTTTCCGGGCAGGGAACGACGTTCCTGGTGACGACCCATTACATGGACGAGGCGGAGCGCTGCAGTGAAGTGGGGTACCTGTACCTGTCTCGGCTGATCACGCTGGGAGACCCGGCGGTCTTGACGTCGTCGACCGTTGCGACGCCCGAGGGGACGCGGTGGGTCCAGATCGAGTGCGACGAAAGCACGCGCGGCTATGTGCTGTTGCGAGGGAGCACGGGTGTCTTGCGCGCCACGATCTTCGGCCGCTCGCTGCACTTGCTGGTGGCTGACGATACGTCGGACGAAGAGCTGGCAGGGCGCCTCGCCGCGGAGGGCATTCGCGTCACGCGTACGCTCGCCGTCGAGCCGTCGCTCGAAGACCTCTTCGTGGCTTTGACCGAGCGGCATACGGCCTCCGCGAGGTGAGCGATGTTCGCCGGGCTAGCGGCCATGATCTACAAGGAAATGATCCAGGTCCGGCGCGATCCGGCGACGCGCGTCGTATTTGTCATCCCCGTGATTCAATTGATTGTGTTCGGTTACGCGATCGACACCGACGTCCGCCACATTCCCACGGTCGTGTTCAACAGCGACCGCCGCACTGCCAGCAGAGAGCTGTTGTCCCGTTTCGAGACAACCGATGTTTTCCGCATTGTCGAAGAGTCGCCCGACGTGGCCGGCGTGCGCGATGCGATCGTCGCCGGGCGTGCCAAGGTCGGAATTGTCATCCCGGCCGATTACTCGGACGCCCTGCTCAATGGCCGCTCGGCACAAGTGCAGGTGCTGATCGACGGCTCGGACAACACGGTCGCCACGCAGGTGCTGAGCGTGGCCAACGGCATCGCGCGCGACGGCTCCTTGCGGCGGATGGACGTGCACGGCGGTCCGCAGCCGGCCATTTCGCTTCGCCCGAAGGTTCTCTTTAACGAAGAGGTCGAGAGCGACCACTTCTTTATCCCTGGGCTGGTGGGCATCATTCTCCAACTGACCACGGTGTTTCTTACCGCGTTCAGCATCGTGCGCGAACGCGAGCGCGGCACGATGGAGCAGCTTATGGTAACGCCCGTCTCGCGCTGGGCGCTGATCGGCGGAAAGCTCATTCCCTATGCGCTCATCGGCATCGTGGAAACGTGCCTGGTGTTGACATTGATGGTCGTTGTGTTCGGCATCCCGATTGCCGGCAGCACGGCGCTGCTCTTGAGTCTGTCGGTGGTGTTCCTGTTACCCAGCCTGGGGCTGGGCATTTTTATCTCGACCCTGGCGACGAACCAGGCGCAGGCGACGCAACTGTCGCTATTGATCATGCTCCCTTCGATTCTGCTCAGTGGATTTTTCTTTCCGCGCGAACAGATGCCCGACATCATCTGGGCGCTCTCTTGCGTCATTCCGGTCACCTACTACATCCAGATACTGCGAGGCATTATTCTGCGCGGCGCGGAGGCCTGGCACCTCTGGCAGCCGACGCTGATTCTGGCAGTTTTGAGCATCGTGATCCTTGCCGGCGCGACGTGGCGATTCCAAAAGCGGCTGGAATAACGCCTGCCGCGGCGGTGTACATGGCTAGCCAAACGGGCGCCACCAACACGGCCGCGCCGAGCAGGTTTTTGGGGCCCGTGTGGCGTTTCTTTGGGCCCGTTGGAACCGACCGCGATTGACACCATCTTGTCGCAAGTGCTAGTCTGGAATAGCGGATTCACGTCTTGGAACATACCGGCCGCGGAGGTTGTGCCGGCGGTTGGGTTCTTCATTATCGCTGGATTCTTGACGCGATTCCTACAGCACAACCTCCGGTGAGCCGGCGATGTTCGTCGGAGGCTGCGGCTTGTTCGACGCCTCGAGGGTCGATACGATTCGACTACCGATGTTGGCGACGAGAAATGACCCTCGGACCGATTTGGCGCTGGCTTTGCGCGGCGCGCGGTGGTCAGTTGCCGGCTTGCTGGTGATTGCTGCGGGGGTGGCTTCGGCGGACGAGACCAAGCCACCCGCCAATGAAGTCAAGCCACTCGCCGGCGAAGCCAAAACCACGGCCCGCCAATCGAAGGAGATTCGTGACTACAAGCCAGCGACGGCCGAGGAAAAGCGCGCCGCGCTGGAAATGCTGCGCAGCGGCATTACCGACTCGCAGCTATTCGACAACTACTTTAACTTCGTCCTTTCGCAGTTCACCTGGGAGGAGAGCCGTCCGGCGCTGCATACGCTGCGCAAGAACCTGAAGTCGCACTTGCGCACGGCGTCGAACCAGGCCGCCCACGATCAGATCAATCAGCTTGCCCTGGCGCTGATGAAACCCATCGCGCTGGACGCCGGTTTTCATCATACGGTGCGCGTCAACGCCGCACTGGTGATTGGCGATCTGAATCAGCAAGAGGTGCCATTGGGCGCCATTGGCGATCCCGTGCCATTGCCAGCCACACGCCAATTTCTGCTCGAATTGGTCACGAACAAGGATCGCGTAACCGACGTGGACGACGCGCTGCGGATTACCGCGCTCAACGGCATACTGCGGCACGCCCAGGACAGCGACATGCCCGAGGCCGAGCGTAATCGCATCGTCGAGATCGTGACTGCCTTGGTGCAAGAGAAGCAGGCCCCCAAGGGCCGAGACGCCCGGGTCCACGCCTGGATTCGCCGCAGTGCCGCCCAAGTGCTTGAAGCGGTCGCGCAGCGCGCGGGTGGGGTGCGAAGCCCCGATGAGATTCGAGTCGTCGCCGAGATGTTGGCCGATCGCGACTCACCCCTGACGGTGCGCTGCGACGCGGCGCGAATCGTCGGCACGCTCGATCTACGCGGCGTGGATACCGCGATCCGTGTTCAATTGGGGCGGATGGTTGGCCAGCTTGCGCTCGATGTGGTGAAGGCCGAATCGACGGCACGCAGCTTGAAGAGCCGCCTCGAGGACGTTCGGACTGCATTGAAGGGTTCCAATGGCGGCCAGGGGACCGAGCGCGGGCTCGCCACCAATCCCGCCCAAAACGACAAGCCGTTTTTCGATCAGTTGACGGAACGAATCGACGCGGTGTTGGCGCCCATGGATCACCGCCGCGCGCAAGAGGCCGATGTCGTTCAGCAGGTCAAGCAAAAGGCAGGGGAGCTGGAGACCTGGCTCCGTGGACAGCAAGGCGAGGTTGCCGGCGCGATCGGCGGCGTGCCGCCGGCGACACGCTAGCACGCCAGATCGAGGCAAACGGAATTGCCCAAATCGGTACGACGACGAGCGACTGGCCGCCAACTTCGCGCCTGCGCGGTCGCGCCGATCGCGGTGCTAGCGCTGGCCGACCTTAACGGCTGCTACCTCTTTGAGTCGCCGCGTGTCGCGTCACAACTCGCGGCTCTCACCGCGAGCGACGACAACGATGCTCCGCTCAACCGTGCCGAGCCACAGACTGCCGATGTCGGCGTAATCGACCCTGATTCCAGCCAAACCACGCCATCCACCAGTCACGACGACGAACCAGGCCGCGACAAACTTGTCGAACGATTGTCGCGCGGAACGGAAATCGAACGGATGGCGGCCGTGGCCGCGCTGGGTCGAATTGGCGAGCTGGATGCGCTGGTGACCGCGCGAAATGACCCTTCGTGGCGAGTCCGGCTGGAGGTGGCGAAATCTCTGCGTGCCTTTCCCGAGCGAAAAGCGTCGGCATTGGCCGCGCAACTTCTCAACGACGCCAGCGGCGAGGTGCGCCGCGAGGTCGTGACGTCTCTTACGGCCTGGCCACTTGAGCGGAGCGGGCCGCTGTTGATCGACTCCCTGGAAAACGCGGCGTATCGTACACGCCAGGCGGCCTCCGAACATCTGGCGCGCGTCTGGCCGCCGGCACAAGCCTTCCCCGTCGGCAGTTCGGCCAAGGTCCGCGCGGAGCAGGTGGCTGAGCTGCGGCGGCAATGGACGCACCAGTTCGGTGACGTGGATCGGGAGGCGCTAGCGCGGTCCCAATCTAACGCTAAGCACCAGCAAGTGCTTGACAGCGAAAGTCTCCAGGCGGCACGGCACCTTCTAAACGTGGTGGCAGCCGCGGACGCGCCAGGCGCGCGATCCGCGGCCGAACAGCGCGAGGCGATCGCCGGCCTTGTCGCGCTCGGGCCGGAACGGATTGCCGTCATGGAGCACCTTACCTTGGACGAAGGCGTTCGATTGCCCAAGGTCGTCTACGACGAGGTGTTGTCGCAAGACGGTGGTGTATTCTTGGCGCTGGCGGAGCTCGATTCGGATGATCTCGCAGAGCGCCGCCACGCGGCAACTCGGTTGGAGCACCTGATCGCCGCGCAGCCGCTTCCACGGCTAGCCGTGGCGCGATTGGCGGAGCTGGGTGTCATGGAAACCGACGCGATTGTATGGCACGGCATGCTCAGCGCTGTGGTCGGCCGTCGCGATGAGCCCGCCGCGCGCCTGGCGCTTGCCGGCCTGGTGCATCCGTCGGCCGAGGTCCGCCGTCGCGCGTGTCGGCATCTGGAGTTCCATGCCGATCCAGCGCACGAGCCGGCGCTTCGTGCAGCGCTTGAGGATCCCGACTCGAGCGTCGTGATTTGCGCCATTCGCGCGCTGGCGCAGCCCGGCCGAGCAACGGAGACGGCACCACTGGAGCGGCTGCTCGCGGCGCCGGATCGTGCCGTTCAGTTCGAGGCCGCTGCCGCGTTGGCCCGTCTCGAATCGCCTGCCGGCCATGCCGCGCTCGCGCGCCTGACTCGTGACGTCGACGCACGCCTGCGCCGGCGAGCGGCGATCGTCATGGGCGAGCTTGGCGATCCGCAACACACGGCCGCACTCATTGGGTTGCTCGACGATCCCCAATTGGGAGTTCGCCAGGCTGCTCTCGACAGCCTCTCGAAGCTGGCGGCCGACGCGGACATCAATGTCGCGAACGGCTCAACCCATGGCGCCGCCTTATCCACGGACGACCGAATCCGCCGATGGAAGCAATGGTGGCAGCGCGGCGCGCGTCAGAGCCAATCGCGAGCAAAATCGTAAACGCTCGTCAGGCCCGCCCCACTCGATTGTTCGGCCACGTTCAGCCAATAGACGATCTTGATCGAGACAATGGCCAAGAACACACTCCCCATGGCCACGAGCGCCACGCGCTCGATGCGCCGCAGACGCAGGGGTGGATAAAAGGTTCGCCGCGCCGCGGGGTCGAACCCTCGTGCCGACACCGATCTGGCCAGGGCCTGAGCGCGCCGTAGTGTCGAGGCGATCACGGGCAAAAGCAGGGCCACCTCAAGCCGCGTCCAGTGGGCCCAGGCACGTGGCGACCAGGCCAGCCGGATTCCAAGAGGGGAGTAGCCGCGTAGCCGCCGTGCCTGCCGCACCGTCGCCATTTCCACCAGCATCAGCGGCAAGAAACGTAGCGCCACGACAACCAGGTACGCGAGTGGTCCCGGCACTTGCAACCGCGCCAGCGCGGCCATCAACCTTTCCGGACTCGTGGAAAGGCACACGCTCAGCCCTGCCGAAGTCATCGCCAACATGCGCAGCGACTGGGTCAGACCGTATACGGCACCCTCTTGATAGACGTGCAATCCGCTCCACGGCCAACCGAACATCGTCGCCGGCGGCACGAGCGTGAACAATTTCGTTCGCGGTTCGGCTGCATAAAAGAGTGCCTGGCTTAAGAGACTCCCCCAAGCAATCGCCAAGAGCAGTCCGCCCACAAGAAGCCAACTTCCGCGTCGCATCGTCAGCCCGCTTACGCCCAGCATCGCCACGGCAAATAACATCAATAGCGCCGGCGTGGTGTCGACGACAACGCTCAGCGTGGAGATGAATGCCACCCACGCTAACTTGAGGCGCGGATCGACCTGCTCCAGCCACCCTCGACCGTGTGCATCCGCCAGGCTGATGTACGTGCTCATCGAGCTACCTCCGCAATCAACTGCTCGACCGAGAGCGCGCGGAGATTCATCCGCCGACGAAACTCGAATAAGGGAGGCCGGCGCATCCGTGTCGCGGCCAGAAGTTCGTCGTCGTCCAATAACTCAGCGGGAGTGCACTGAGCAAGCAGTGCCCCATTGCCGAGCACCAGGACGCGATCAGCATGGCGCGCCACGGTGCGCAGGTCATGCGTCGCGAATAGCAGCGCTGTCCGGCGCTGCCGCACAGCCTCCGAGACAGCTCGCAGCATTGCCTCCACCTGTGCTGGATCCTGGCCGGTCGTCGGCTCGTCGAGCAGAAGTAGACGCGGCTCGAGCGTCATCGTCGCTCCGATCGCCACTCGCAGGCGCTCGCCGCGGCTAAGCCCCAAGGGCGGCTCGTCGGTAATTCCTTCCAGCTCTAGTGCCGCGGCACATTGACTCACTCGCCGCTCAACGTCTGCCTTCGACAGTCCTAACTGCGCGGGTCCAAACGCCAGCTCGTCGCGAACGGTGGAGCAGAAAAGCATCAAGTCGGGATTCTGTAGCACCAACCCCGACGACGCGCGGCCATCCGATGGCAAGTCGGCGTGCACGCTACCCCATGTAGGCTGCAACAGGCTCGCCAGCACCGCCAGCAGCGTGCTCTTCCCCGAGCCGTTCGGACCCACGAGCGCCACCCTCTCCCCGGCGTACAACTCGAAGGCCACATCGCTCCAAAGCGGCGCCTGAGAGGATGGAAACTGAAAACCGAGCTTCGAGGCGCGCAAAAGAGGCGCCTCGCGCCGATCCATCGGCAATTGCCCGTCGTGATTTGGCAATCTCGTGGCGACACGACTAATCGCTGAACCCACTGCAAGTGGGTGGCACAAAAACCCCTCTCCCCCGTTGGGGGAGAGGGCAGGGCGAGGGGGCTTTTGAGCACGGTCGATCGCCGGCAGTTCAACGCGCCGCCAATCAAGTCCACATGCCAGCCGCACCATCTCCGGCGCTTCGAGACCTGAGCTGGCGAACGCCTCGTCGAGCCGTTCGGGGCAATTCGTGTTCACGTCAGCCGAGAGGCGACCGTCGCGCAAGATCAACACACGGTCGGCACGCGGCAGGAGCTCGTCGAGTCGATGTTCGGCGATGACGATCGTCAGCCCGCCGGCTCTCAGTCGATCGAGGTCGGGCATCAGTTCAGCGGCCGCCGCTGAGTCGAGCTGTCCGAATGGTTCGTCCAGCAGCAACAGCCGCGGCCGCATCGCCAGAATGCTGGCCAACACCAGCCGCTGCATTTGTCCGCCGGAGAGGTGATTTGTCCGCGCCGCGGCCAGGTTCTCGAGTTTGAATTGGCGCAGTGCGTCAGTGGCTCGCCGCCGGATCTCGTCGACCGGCAACCCCATATTTTCCAGGCCAAACGTCACCTCCGCCTCGACCGTGGTGGTGGCGACTTGGTCCTCGGCCGATTGCAGCACCAAGCCGACATGCTGTGCGCGCTCGCCGAGCGTCATGGTGCGTGCATCGCGGCCAAAGAGCAGCACCCGTCCCTGCGTTTGCTCGGCATCGGACCGCGTGGACCAACCTGCCAACGCGGCCAAAAGGGTCGACTTGCCCGAGCCCGTCGCGCCAGCCAGGACCGTCCAGCTCGCCTCGCGCAGCTCGAATGAAATGTCGACGAGCGTGGGCGACTCTCGGCCGGGATAGGTGTACGAGAGGTCCTCGACGCGCACGGCCGGCTCGCTCACGGCGCGGTTCTCCGCAGTTGGAATCCCAGCAGCGTGCCCGCCGCGGCGCCCACGGCGCCATACGCCACACCAGTCACGAGCGACACCGCCACCACGTACCACAGCGGGAAGTACAGCCGATACAGCGCCTGCGACAAACAATACTGCGCGAACAAGGTACCGCCGTTTGCCAGGCCGATGGCCCCGGCCGCCGTTAGTAGCATCGACAACGTGGGCCGCTGCCGAGGCATCCGGAAGCTCGAGGTACTGGTCACGCCCGTTGCCGCCAGGCATCCCTCGGCCAGCGCGATGCTGACCGAAACGAAAAGCACGTCAGCGACCCCGAATTGACCTGTAAAGGTTGCGTTCAGAAGAAAGACCGTCAGGCTCGAAAGGGTGACCACGCCCGGTCGCGGCACGAGCACCACGAGAGCCGCCATGAGCGTCGAGGTAAGCCCTTCATTGCCGATGCCGGCAATAAAGATGTAGAAGGGCCCCGTCACACTCGCGATGACATTGCCGGCCAGACGCGACGCATAAGACACCACAAAGTGCAGCGAGGAAATGAGACCAATCGCGGTTAGCCCCTCGATGCCGATCGCATTTACCAGCCGGCGCCACGTTAGCGCGATGACCACCCACAACAGGCCAGCCGCACCCAAAGACGCCACCACCACCGAAGTAACCATCAATCAATCTCCTCGCACCGTCGCCAGAATATCGCTGCTGAGCCGGCGGCGTAAGCCGCTGGAATGAGCGGCGCGCAACGTAACGTCAAGGCCCACCCGGTCGCGCGACCTCCCGAGGCTAACGCCCCGCGCTCGGCGTGCGATCGGGCGCTCGCTTGCACACTAGGTGACGAGGTGCAGGCAGGTCGTGAAGTTTGTATTAGCTGGAACAATGATGATTATAGAAGGAATTGTGTGCCCTATAGCGTGAAGGCGGCCGAAGACTTTGGTATAAGCAATCGTTATGCAGGCGATGCGCCCGACATTGGCGATTGTCTACGCGGTCTTGCTGCTTGTCGATCGCGGTCCGGCGCTGAGTCGCAGCGGTTTGAGAGCACAGTCGGTGCGCTAGCTCAAAGGTGATGAGATGGCCGACCCCGCTTCCGTGACACTTGCCATGGTCGAGAACGACGTGGCCGTCATCACGTTTGATGCCCCAAACAAGGGCGCGAACGTCATGTCGCGCGCGGTGCTGGAGCAGCTTGACGCCTGCCTGAACCAGCTCGAGGGGCGCGGCAACATTGCCGGGCTGGTGATTCGCTCAGGCAAGCACGGGGCGTTCATTGCGGGAGCCGATATCACGGAATTCGCGGCCGCCAAGGACATCACCAAGGACCAGATCGTCGAGATGTGCACGCGCGGCCGCAAGCTGCTCCAGCGGCTGTCGACGGCGCCCTATGTGACCGTGGCCGCGATCGACGGCATGGCGCTGGGCGGCGGGGCGGAGCTGTCGCTGTGGTGCGATCGCCGCGTGATGTCCACCGACCGTAAGGCGCAGTTAGGCTTCCCGGAAGTAAAAATCGGCATCTATCCCGGCTGGGGTGGCACGGCCCGCGCGCCGCGGATGGTCGGCCTGGCAAATGCCGTGGAGCTGGTCTGCGGCGGCGAGGCTATTGATGGCACCTCGGCGGCCGCGATGGGCCTGGCCGACGATGTCGTACCGAACGAGCGAATCCAGCAGGCGGCAATTGCCATCATCCGCGCGGAAAAACAGACCGGCCAGTATCTCCGCGACCGAAAGGAGTGGAGCAAGCCGCTGCCGATCGACGACACGGAGCTCGGTTTCCTGGCCGTCACGGCCAACGCCTTTATTCAGGGTCAAACCAAGGGGAACTACCCAGCCCCGATCGCAGCGCTAAACACCATGGTCGGCGCCGCGCGGTCCGACATCGACCAGGCCTGCGACGCCGAGTCACGCGGCATGGCCGAGTTGTTCGGCACCCCCGTGAACCGCTCGCTGATCAACGTCTTTTTCCTGACTGAGCGAAACAAGAAGGACCCTGGCGTCGACAATCCCAGCGTCAAGCCGCGTCCTGTCAAGAGCGTCGGAATTTTTGGCGCCGGCGTCATGGGTGCGGGGATCGGCGCCGCGTGCGTCCGCCGCGATATTCCGGTGGCGATCACCGATGCGATTGCTCCCGCTTTGCAAAAGGGAGTCAGCGGCATCCTGGAAGAAGTCTCCTTCGACAAGACGACACGCGGGCCCGATGCCAAAAAGGCGCTCGCCAAGGCGCCCCTCGTGAACGCCACCACGCTCGACGGCGAGATCGTTGCCTGCGACCTGGTGATCGAGGCGGTGGTCGAAAACCCGCAGGTGAAGAAAGACCTGTACGCTCGCATCGAGTCGCAGCTCGGCCCCCAGACGATTCTCGCCACGAATACATCGACCATCCCCATCACGCGGCTAGCCGACGGACTGAAGCACCCCGAGCGATTCTGCGGCATTCACTTCTTTAATCCCGTGCGACAGATGCCGCTGGTCGAGGTGATCCGCGGGCCCCGGACCAGCGACGAGACGGTGGTCACGGCCGTCGCGTTCGCCAAGGCCATCGGCAAATCGCCGATCGTCGTCAACGACGGGCCCGGCTTCCTGGTCAACCGGCTGCTCTTGCCCTATATGAACGAGGCGCTGGAGCTCTTGCTAGAAGGAGCCGAGATCAAACAGATCGACCGCGCGGCCAAGGTCTTCGGCATGCCCATGGGGCCGATCGCGCTCTATGACGTGGTAGGGCTCGATACGACGCTCTACGCCGGCAAGGTGATGCGTGATTCGTTTCCGGACCGAGTGGTCGAGTCGCCGCTGTTGCCGGCGATGGTTCAGGCCGGGCGCCTCGGGCAAAAGTCGGGTGTCGGCTTTTTCGCCTACAAGGACAAGAAAGGACAAGGGACACCCGACCCAACGCTGGCCGACGTGGTGCGGCCCTTGATGCGCACCAAGCAGACATTCACCGATGAGCAGGTGACCGCGCGCCTGTTCTTGCCGATGGTGCTCGAGGCGACGCGCATTCTGGATGAGCGCGTGGTCCGCGATCCGCGTGATGTGGACCTAGGCCTGATCTTCGGCACCGGATTTCCGCCATTCAAGGGTGGACTATTGTACTGGGCCGATACGGTCGGAGCGGCCAAGCTCGTCGAAATGCTCAAGCCACTCGAATCGCTGGGAGCACGCGCCAAACCAACCCCGCGCCTGCTGGAGATGGCCAAAACCAAGGGACGCTTTTACATCTAAAGGCATCTGAAGTGCCAACGGCGAGCCGCGGGGCTTATCCCCCCGGACCTGAGGAGACTAGTTCCAATGAAACAAGCCGTCGTCGTCGACTGTGTTCGCACCCCCATCGGCCGAGCCCACAAGGACAAGGGCTTCTTCCGCGAAGTCCGCTCCGACGACCTGGCCGTGGCGGTGATCGAAGCGCTCATCCAGCGCAGCGGCATCGACCCGAAGGAGGTCGAAGATGTTGTCATGGGCAACACGCAGCAGCAGGGTGAGCAAGGGATGAACGCTGCGCGCAGTGTGGCACTCATGGCCGGCTTGCCGATCGAGGCGGGCGGCACGACGGTTAATCGCCTATGCGGCTCGAGCTTGCAGGCGCTCAACCAGGCCACACACGCCATCATGGCCGGCTTCGAGGACGTCCATGTCGTCGGCGGCCTGGAGCACATGCTGCATATCCCGATGGACAAAGGAGTCGATCCGAATCCGAAACTGTTCCATCGCACGTCCAAAGGCGCGCTCAACATGGGCTTCACGGCCGAATTCCTGGCGATGAGCAACGGCATCTCGCGCCAGGAGCAAGACGCCTTCTCGCTCCGCAGCCACCGGCTTGCCGCCGCGGCCCAAGCTCGCGGGGAGTTCCGTGCCGAGATGGTCCCCGTCTGGGGGCGCGACGAGGAGGGGAACCGGACACTTGTCGAGGTCGATCAATGCGTCCGCGCCGATTGCAGTGCCGAGGGCCTGGCGGCGCTCAAGCCGGCCTTCGTGCCGGGCATGGGTACGGTTACGGCCGGCAACAGCTCGCCCTTGAACGACGGCGCCGCGGCGATGCTGGTCATGTCCGAGGAGAAGGCCAAGAGCCTCGGCCTGAAGCCGCTGGTGCGAGTTCGCGCCACTGCCGTGGCCGGCGTCGATCCGGCCGTGATGGGCACCGGCCCCGTGCCCGCCACGCAAAAGGCACTGAAGCGCGCCGGCATGAAGCTGGACGATATCGACGTGATCGAGCTGAACGAAGCGTTTGCCGCCCAAGCACTGGCCTGCATGCGAATGCTCGGACTCAACGAGGAAAAAGTGAACGTCCGCGGAGGGGCGATCGCCATTGGCCATCCGCTCGGGGCGAGCGGCGCGCGCATCGCCACCACGCTCATCCGCAACATGATCGACCGCAGCGCGAATGTCGGCCTGGCCACCATGTGTATCGGCGTTGGCCAGGGTATCGCCACGATCTTCGAGCGTGTGAACTGAGCAGGAGGCAAGGTTCCGAGATCCACGTTTCGGCCAAAAGTGCAAAAAATTGTCGCGAGGCTTTAGCCAAGGTAACATGAAGGTCACAAAGTTGCGGAAGTCGTGAGACTTCCGAACAGCCGAACTCTTACGAGTTCGGCTACCAACAGCCAACAAACTCACCGAACCGATTCTCCAACGACCACCCTAAGGATAAAGAGTCATGAAAACCGATGCTCTGGAAACCAAGAAGGCCGATGCCGCCAAGGCTCGGCAACACAACGGGCAAGGCGCGGCAGTGGCGGATGAGCAGGCCTCATTCGCCGAAACGGCGATGCGCCTCGGCGGAAAGAGCGAGGACGAAGCACGCCGCATGGGCGCCATGGACAAGGCCGACGAGCAGGTCGAGGACCTCTTCCAGTACAAGACGACGGCCAGCCCCGTACACCGCGCCGTTTGGGACGCGCAGCTACCAACGGAGCTGTTCGTCAGCCGCACCGTTTCTCCATCGCCGGAAGTCGCCAAGGTGATGGACGATTCAATCGACACGGTCCGCCGGCACCGCGAGGCGCGAACGCTAACTAATGACGAGGGAAAGATCCGTGAGGAGGTGCTGCGCGAACTGGGCAGCGTGGGTTACTGGGGACTGCTCGTCGACAAGCAGTACGGCGGCTCGGGCGCCCCGTTCGCCACTTTTGCCTCCTTCCTCACTCGCATGTCGCTGGTGGACGGGACGGTTGCCGGGCTCGCTTCGGTCCACGGCTGCATTGGCGCGGTCGATCCGGTGCGGACCTTCGCCAATCCCGAACAGAAGCAGCGATTCCTTCCGAAGCTGGCCAGCGGCGAGCGGCTCTCTGCCTTCGCGCTGACCGAGCCGTGCGCCGGCTCAGATCTCACGGCGCTGCGAACCACGGCACGCCTCGACGGCAAAGAGTATGTCGTGGACGGGGAAAAGCTGTTCATCACCAACGTGCTGCCCGGCCGCACGATTGGGCTGGTGTGCCTGATCGATGGCCGGCCGGCAGTACTCGTGGTCGATCTGCCCGAGCAAGAGAACGACCAGTTCCAGCTTCGGAAGTACGGACTTTATGCCATCCGCGGGGCCTACAACCGCGGCATCATCTTCCGCGGTCTGCGCGTTCCGGCCGAGAACCTGCTGCGCCCCAAGCGAGGCGACGGCTTGACGATCGCCTATCACGGGCTGAACCTGGGCCGAGTGGCGCTGTGCGCCAACGCCTCAGGCATGATGCGCCTGATGCTGGCCAGCATGATCCCCTGGGCGCAGTACCGCAAGACGTACGGACAGAAGATCGTCATGCGCGAGCTTGTGCAAAAGCGCTTGGCGTGCACGGCCGGCTACATCGTGGCCTGCGACGCGATGGCCGAGTGGTGCGCCGGGCTCTTGGACCAGCATTACCGCGGCGAGATGGAGTGCATGGTCGCCAAGATCTTCGGCAGCGAGTCGCAGAAGCACGTGGCGATCGAGTACTTCATGAAGACGCACGGCGGCCGCTCCTTCCTCCACGGCCACCTATTCGGCGACCAGGTGCACGAGTTCCTGGCCCCCTGCATCTACGAAGGCGAAGGCGAAATGCTGGGGATGGGCTTGTTCAAGTCGCTTTTCAAGCACCATGGGACGCAGTTGGTCGAGCCCATCGGCCATGCCATGATGGCCGCCGGCATCGCGAAGCCCAACCTCACCAATCCTAAGCACCTGTGGGCGCTGCGTCGTCCGGGCATGTCGTACGCGAAGTGGTTTATTGGCCAGAAACTGCACCGAACCAGCTATACTTCACTGCCTGCCATGCCGGCGAAGCTGCGTGATCATGCGGAATTCGCGGCCAACGTCCTCCAAAAGGCGCCCCTGGAGATCAGCGCCGCGTTCCGAAAGCACCAGTTGGCCTTGGCCGACCGGCAGTGTCGCATGTCGGAGCTTTCGCAACGCGTGCAGGACGCCACGGTCATCCTGTGCACGTCCCTGTACGCCAGCCGACAGCAGGATGAGCTGGTGCGTGACGCGGCCGACATTATCTGCCAGGACCTGACGCGGCGGATCACGGGTCGCCGTCCCTCAGACGCGTATTTCCGTTCCGCCGTCCGATTGGGCAAGGCGATCGCCGACGGAGGATTCAAGTCGATTGCCGGCTTGCATCCGGACGAAATCCTGATGCCGTACGAAGACCGCTAGCGGCAGTTCTAACCGAGAGCCGCCGGGTTTATCCCGCCGGGCGTCGGCGTCACGATGAAGATCATCGCCACCATCAAACGCACGCCGCAGCGCGACGTGCGCATGAAGCTCTCCGCCGGCGGCGGACTGGTGACTGAACAAGTTCGTTACGAGGTCAACCCCTTTGACGAGCTGGCGGTTGAAGAGGCGCTGCGCATCCGCGAAGCGACAGGCGGCGAGGTGGTGGTGCTCTCGGTGGGTCCGGCCGGCCTATCCGAACAATTGCAGACGGCGCTCGCCATGGGCGCCGACCGCGCGCTGCGCGTCGACTGCTCGGAAGAGCTCGATTCGCTGCAGACCGCCCACGCGCTGGCCGCCGCCGTGCGGCGCGAGAAGCCCGAGCTGGTGCTGATGGGTAAGCTGGCCATCGACGCCGAGAACGGCCAGGTGCCGCTAATGCTCGCCGAGCTGCTCGATTGGCCGCACGCCTCTTTCGCCTCGAAGATCGAGCTCGACGGCGATGGCTCATCCGCGCGCGTCACCTGCGAGGTGGACGGCGGGCTGGAAGTCGTGCGCGTTGTGTTGCCGGCCGTGATCACCACCGACCTGCGGCTGAACGAGCCGCGGTACGCTTCGCTGCCGGGAATTCTCAAGGCGAAAAAGAAACCGTCGGATGTGATCTCGCTGGGCGAAGTGGGTTCGCTTCCCGAGCGTGGCCTGTCGCCGCGCGTTTTCCATGCCTTGCCCGCGCGGCAAAAGGGCGAAATCGTCAAGAGTGCCGAGGAGCTGGCCCAGAAGCTGCTTGCCAAGAACCTGATTTGATGTCGATTGGTTGCTAAAACCTGAATGTAGGGTGCGTCGAGTGAAGCGAAGACGCGCTATGTCGCGTATCAAGTGGTGCGTCCGCGCTGCGCTGGACGCACCCTACGCTTGACGCCACCCTGCGCTGGATTGCCAGCCTACAGCGGTTTGCGATGGCCGACGTTTTGATCGTAAATTTTCCGACCGCGGATGCACCGTCGCGCAGCGACATGGCGGCTGTCGGCTTTGGCCGCGCGATGGCCGAGCGACTTGGCGGGGTGTGTGACGTGCTCGTAGTGGGTCCGCACGCAGGCATGGCCGCCGCGGCGCTCTCGCGCTGCGGCGTGCGAGCAGTTCTGGTGGCCGATCACCCAGACCTGGCCGCGCCGACAGGCGAAGCTCGCGCCAGCGCCGTTGCGGCCGTTGCCAAGGCTCGTCCCTACCGGCTGATCGCGGCGGCCAATTCCACGATCACGCGCGACAGTTTCCCGCGCCTTGCCGCACGTCTTGCTGCTCCGATGGCGACCGATGTCGTGGCGATCGGCGCGCTGACCGACAAGTCGCTGGTCTTCACCAAGCCCGCCTTCTCGGGCAATCTGCTGACCGAGATCGAGCTCACCGGGCCGACGGTGGTGGCCACGTGCCGCGCCTCGGCCTTCGACGCGCCCACGGTGGGTAACGTGGCGGCCGAGATTCAATCGGTTGAGCTGCCACATCGGCTGGCCCATCCGCGCAAAGAGTTTGTCGAGCTCAACAAGACGCCGCTCGAGCGCCCCGAGCTCACTGAGGCTGACGTGGTGGTCTCCGGTGGGCGCGGCACGCGTGGGCCAGAGGGGTTCAAGGTGCTCGAGCAGCTTGCCGATGTACTGGGCGCCGCGATCGGGGCCAGCCGCGCCGCGGTCGACGCCGGATGGATGCCCAACGACTTCCAGGTGGGCCAGACGGGCAAAGTGATCGCCCCGAAGCTTTACATCGGCTGCGGCATCTCGGGCGCTATTCAGCACCTGGCCGGCATGCGCAACAGCAAAACGATTGTCGTCATCAACAAGGACGCAAGCGCCCCCCTGTTTGAGATCGCCGATTACGGTCTGGTGGCCGACCTGTTCGAGGCGGTGCCGGCACTGGTGGCAGCCATCCGCGCCGCGCGCAAGTGACCCATGGACGCAGAAGACATCACGCGCCCCATTCTCTGGAACGTGGGGCCGATTACCCAGGGGGCGATGTATGCTTTGTTTGCCGTCTCGACGGCGGCAATCGTTTACCGCCTCAACCAGCGTCTGCGCGTTTGGAACCGGGGCACCGGCAAGCTGCTGGAGAAGCCGCCACCGGGAGTCGCCGGCCGCCTGGCGCGCCACGTCTTGGCGCAAACCAAGATCGCGCGGGTCCCCTGGGCGTGGATCAGCCATGTCGCGCTTTTCTACGGCTTCATCGTGCTCTTCATTGGCACCGTGATGGTGGCGATCGAACACTATCGGATCGCGCACTTCTTCTATGGTCGCTTTTACTTGACGGCGTCGTTTGCGCTCGATCTGTTTGGGCTGGGTTTCGTCGCGGCGCTGTTGGTGGCGATGGCACGGCGTGGCGGCCTCTCGTCGGTGCGGCCGTCGAGCCGCCCGGTCGACGCCGCGATTCTGTGGCTGCTCTTGGCGATCGGCGTGACGGGCTTCGTGGTCGAGGCGCTACGCATTCGCGCGCTTGAGCCCGATTTCGAACGCGTCTCGTTCGTCGGCTGGTGGCTGGCGCACGGCATGGACGCGTTGGGGCTCACGAAGGACGGGGCCGTGCCGTGGCATTTCGCCGCCTGGTGGCTCCACATGGTGCTTGTGTTTGGGTTCCTGGCGCTGATCCCGTTCACGAAGCTTCTGCACATTCTCGTCGCCCCGCTCTATATCGCATTGGCGCCCCCCACTCGCTCGGGTCGCCTGACACCTGTGTCAATGGAAGAGGTCGAGGCGAGCGGCCGAGTGGGCGCTGCCTCCGTGGCCGATTTTGCGAAACGGCAGCTCTTGAGCTTCGACGCCTGCACGCACTGCCGTCGCTGCGAGAGCGCCTGTCCGGCTTTCGCCACCGGCAAACCACTCTCGCCGATGCGCGTCGTGCTCGACATCGCCGCCCACGGCCAGCGCCAAGAGACGCTTCACGGCGAGGTGATCTCGGCCGAGACGCTCTGGTCCTGCACCACCTGCGGCGCATGTGTCCACAACTGCCCGGTGCTCATCGATCAAATGGGCACGATCGTCGAGATGCGGCGCAACCTGGTGGGTGAAGGCCAGGTGACCGGTAGCGCTCAGGGTGCTCTGCGCGCAATCGCCTCGGCCGGCAATCCCTGGTCCCTGCCGCAAGACGACCGCGCTCGCTGGGCCGACGGTTTGGACGTTCCTACGACCTGCGAGAACCCATCGCCTGACGTCCTCTTCTGGGTCGGCTGCGCCGGCAGCTACGATCGGCGGAACCAGCAGGTCACACGATCTCTGGTGAGAATCCTAAAGGCGGCCGGCGTGAACTACGCGATCCTCGGCACGCGCGAACGCTGCACGGGCGACCCGGCACGCCGGATCGGCGACGAGTTCACCTTCATGGAGCAGGCGGCGGCCAACGTCGAGACGCTCGGCGGCGTCCCGTTCCGCCGCATCGTCACGGCCTGCGCCCACTGCTACAACACGCTCAAGAACGAGTATCCCGACTTTGGTGGCAACTACGAAGTTCTCCACCACACCGAGTTTCTGCGCGAGCTGGTGACCGACGGCAAGCTGAAGCCGCTGCCGGCCACCGACGGCGGCGCGGTTACGCTGCACGACCCCTGCTACCTCTCGCGTCACAATGATTCCGGCGCCGCGCCACGCGCCGTCTTGGCCGCGCTCAACGGTTCGCTGCCGATCGTCGAGCACGAGTGCAGTGGCCGCGACACCTTCTGCTGCGGCGCCGGCGGCGGCCGCATGTGGATGGAAGAGCCGGTCACGCAGCGTGTGAACATCGCACGCTGGAACCAGCTCAAGGCCACTGGCGCCAAGACGATCGCCACGGCCTGCCCCTACTGCGCCATCATGCTCGACGACGCGCGCAAGGACGACGAAGCGGCCGGAATCGCGGTCAAGGACATCGCCGAGCTCGTTGCCGAACGTTTGGGCGACACTGTGGCTTGATTGAACGCACCACGATGCGTTTTTGTATCTTGAACGCAAGTCCTTCCCCTAGAACTATTTAGCGATTGACAACGCTGTCAGCAAGAGATACACTTCCAGGGAGGACCAACGCACAATGGACCGGATCGAGCCAATTCGAAAACGAGACGCATCTTGAGCAATACAACCAACTCAGAGGCGGTGAACGGTGGGGTCGCGCCTTTGGGACCGAACTCGTATCGCTGCGATTTGGCGCTGGTCAAGGAGGACGACGGAACCTATACGGCCCACGTATTGAACCTCCCTGGCGCCGATACCTGCGGAGACACTGAGAGTGAGGCCATCGACAACGCCAAAGAATCAGTGGCAGCGCTGGTTGATTCATATACGAGTGCCGGCAAGCAAGTTCCCTGGACAGATCCCGCTCGCTCCGGCATTCCCGAAGGCGCCCAGCGCAAGCAAGTCCTTGTGAATGTCTAAGGTCCCGCGCATCACGGCCGATGATGCGATCAAGGCATTTGCGCGAGCAGGGTTTGCCGTCGTGCGATCAAGGGGCAGCCACAGGATTTTGGCGAAACGCGGACACGCGCTGCATATCAGTATTCCGTTTCACAAGGGCAAGACGCTCAGCATCGGCCTCTTGGGCAAGAAAATCAAAGAGGCCGGATTGACGGTCGAGGAGTTTTGCGAATTATTTACCTCTGCGCGACCTGAAACCCAAACGAGGTTCTTCCACCGTGCCCAAGTTCGCCGTCATCCTGCCCGCTGCCGGCAAGAGCAGCCGCTTCAAGGACAAGAGCTACAAGAAGCCCTTTGCTCCCTTGGATAACCGCGCCGTCTGGCTGCACTCGGCCGAGCGGTTTCTGCATCACGACGACGTGAAGCAGTTGATCCTGGTAATCGCCGCCGAGGACCGCGAGTACTTCCAGTTCAAATTCGCGGCCAATGTCACCATCCTAGGCATCACCGTGGTCGACGGTGGGGCCGAGCGTGCCGACTCGATCGCCACGGCCCTGGCTCGCGTCAAGCCCGAGATGGAATACGTCTGCGTGCATGACGCGGTCCGTCCCTGCCTGGCCGACGAGTGGATCACCACCATCTTCGCCGCGGCGGAGAAGAGCGGCGCGGCCATCTTTGCACTGCCGGTGGCGGGAACGCTGAAGCGCGTCCGAACCAATCGCACGATCGAAGAGACCATCTCGCGCGAAGGGCTTTGGGAGGCCCAGACGCCGCAGGTCTTCCGCCGTGAGCTACTGCTGGAGGCATACGCCAAGCGCGGCGATTTCAACGCCACCGACGACGCCCAGCTTGTCGAGCGTATCGGACACGAAGTGACCGTCGTGCCGGGTTCGCCCTTGAACTTGAAGATCACGACGCAAGAAGACCTGCGCCTGGCGGCGCAGGCACTCAAAGTCCTGCCGAAGCCGCAGTTCGACCGCCCCACGCATCCCTTCGCCGATGACGACATGTGGCGGTGACGGGGAACGCATGTCCGATTTCTTTGCTGAGCTTGCCTGGCGCGGGCTGATACACCAAACGACCGACAACGCCCAACTGCCGGCATGGCTGGCGGCCGGTCGTCGCACGCTCTACGCGGGTTTCGACCCGACGGCCGACAGTTTGCACGTGGGGCACTTGCTCGGCGTGATGACGCTGCGGCGGTTCCAGCGTGCCGGGCACCGGCCGATTGCGCTCGTGGGTGGCGCGACCGGTCTGATCGGCGACCCCAGCGGCAAGAGCGAGGAGCGTAACTTGTTGTCGCTCGAAGAGCTGGGGGCCAACGTCGAAGGGCAGCGCCGCCAGTTGGCCGCCTTCCTCGATTTCGAGGCGGGCCGGCAATCCGCGCTCTTGGTGAACAACCTCGACTGGATGAGCCGCTTTGCCTACCTCGATTTCTTGCGCGACGTGGGCAAGAATTTTCCCGTGAACGTGATGCTCGCCAAGGACTCGGTGCGTAACCGCCTCGAGCGCGAGGGGGGCGGCCTGAGCTACACCGAGTTCAGCTACATGCTCCTGCAGGCGTACGATTTCGTGCATCTGCACCGCGAGTACGGCTGCGAGCTGCAGGCTGGCGGCAGCGACCAGTGGGGCAACATCACCGCCGGCATCGACCTGGCTCGCCGCATGCACGGCGTGCAGCTTTACGGAATAACCTGGCCACTATTGACCAAGAGCGACGGCTCGAAGATGGGCAAGACCGAATCGGGCGCCGTTTGGCTCTCCGCCGATCGAACCAGCCCTTATGCATTTTATCAGTTCTGGATCAATGTCGAGGACGCTGATGCATCGATGTGTCTGCGCTACTTCACAGAGCTGTCGCGAGATGAGATCGCCTCGCTCGATGCGGCGCGTGCCGCTGATCCTGGCCGCCGCGACAGCCAACGCAGGCTGGCCGAAGAGGTAACGCGCCTGGTGCACGGCGAGGCGGGTCTTGCAACTGCGAGGCGCGCGACCGACATCTTCTTTGGGGCCGAAATCGACAGCCTCACCGACGCCCAGCTTTCCGAAATTTTCGCCGACGTTCCCAGCCGGGAGGTGCCGCGAGACCGGCTCTTGGGCCAACTCAACGTCGTCGACGCCTTGGTCGAGGCCGGCCTTGCGAAAAGCAAAAGTGACGCACGGCGGATCGTTGCGCAAGGCGGTGCCTACGTGAACAACCGCCGCGTCAGCGAGATCGATGCACAGCTTGGACCTCAGAACCTCGCCAGTGAATCGGTCATGGTCATGCGGACCGGCAAGAAGTCCTACGCGCTGCTGCGATTTGTTGGCTGAGCGGCATGAAGGCGTTACCGCGTGGATGGACGCCGCGGCTCGCGGGGGCGTGCGCGCGGCATTGACGCGCCGCGCGGCGATTCATACCATGCCAACCCCTGTCCTCTTATCGGCATGCGCCGCTTACGTCTACTGTTACTTCCAGGGCGTTGGCATGCGTAAACGATTGTGTGTCGCGATGCTGTTTCTCAGCGGCACAGCGGTACTGGCCGGCAGTGCGCTGTATCTCGCTAGCCGCCATGTTCCGGAGTTTTATCGTGCCGCCAGGGCCGCGGACTCGGCGAGTGAGCGTCGCGCCAATGATGAGTTCCTCGAGAACCTCGCCGCGCTTTCCAGCAACAGTGGCGCGCAGGAAACGTGGGAGGCGGCGTTCACCAGCGAACAGATCAACGGCTGGCTGGCGGTAGACCTGGTGAAGAATCACCGCGGCCTGATGCCGCCGGAATTCTCCAATCCGCGCGTTGCCATCGACTCGCGCCGCGTGAACGTGGCGTGCAGGTACCAATTGGGAGCGATTTCGACCGTCGTGTCGCTTGAGGTCGAGCCTTATCTCGCCGAGGCGAACACGCTCGCCTTGCGCATCCGTCACTTGCGCGCCGGCCGGCTTCCGTTGCCGCTCGCGACGATCTTGGATGCCGTGTCACGCGCGGCTCGCGGCGCCAATCTGCGGTTGCGTTGGCAGCAGGCCGATGGCGACCCGGTGGCGCTCGTAACACTTCCCCAACCGCGCGATGTCGCCGGCAAGCGCCGAATGGTCCAGCGCGTCGAATTCGACGACGGCGAAATCTATCTTTCCGGCCACATTGAATCGCCCGAACCGAGCGCGCAGGCTCACAACGCGCCGCAATCGCTCGCGCGTCCACCCGGCGACCGTGCGAAAAACCGCAACCGCCAACGCTGATCGGCGTCGTCGCGGCTCAATTCAACCGCACCAGCAAGACGCACGCCGACCAGATCAACGACGATTCTCCCGTTCGTCTCTTCGCGCAAGGTGTACTGGCCGGCATCCCACCGTCGAACGCTGCCACGTCCCCCGGAAATCGGTCCTTCGTAATCGAGATAGTCGAGGCGATGATCTGCGAGGCTCTCCGCCTCAAGCGACGCGCCATCACTCGGCGGCGACGGCAATACCCACGTACGCAGGACCCCATCGCGCTCGATCATGAAATCCCAGTGCCGCCCTCTGGGCGCATCAGGGGGCGTCTGGTGCTCAAGAATCACGTAGCGAGCCATCTTCGTCCAATATAACGTCCGCGTTCGTTGAGTCTCAACCACGGCGCGGAGCAGTCTGGAATTACCTTCGGTCGATGCTTTGGATGAAAACCCAGACTCCCGGTACCACAGCATGGGTTCGGCTTTCGCCGAACCCATGGCACCCAAAGCGGAGCTTGGCCGGGAGGCGGAAACGGGTGGGCTGGCTGAAGAATTGTGTTGACTAAGCGCTCGCGTGCCATTAACGTATAAGCGCCTCTTAATATGAAAAAGCGTTCGCGGCCATGCCTCGCGAACGGTTGACGATGTTCGTTCGGCTCCACGCCTTCCTAGCCGAGAAGCCATTATGGCTCGAACCGTCTGGCGACGCCCGTCCACCACTCTTTTCGTGCTGGCCGCGTCCACGATCGCTTGGGCGGCTCCGCTCAGCCTGGCGGCGGATTCCGCCTCGCTCCATGAGCGAGTTGATTCGCTGATCGGCGCGGCGCATGCCGGTCCGGTGGCCGAGCGGACCGGTGACGCCGAGTTTGCGCGGCGAGTGTATTTGGATCTGACCGGCCGCATCCCGCCGGTCGCCGAATTGCGCACATTCCTGGCAGAGACTGCCGCCGACAAGCGTGCCTCGCTCGTCGACCGCCTGTTAGCCTCGCACGAATATGCACGGCACATGCAGATCACGTTCGACTGTATGTGGATGGAGCGTCGCGGCGACAAGCACGTGCCGGCTGCCGAGTGGCAAGACTACCTGAGGAAGTCGTTTGCGCTCAACAAGCCGCTCAACCAGCTCATCCGCGAGATTCTCTCGGCGGACGGAACCGTGCCAGCTTTGCGGCCGGCCGCGAAGTTTTACCTCGACCGTGAGGCTGAGCCAATCCAGCTTACGCGCGACATCAGTCGGCTGTTCTTCGGCATGGACCTGCAATGCACGCAATGCCACGATCATCCGCTCTTGGACGACTACAAACAGAACGATTTCTACGGCCTGTTCGCATTCTTGAACCGCAGCGTTCTGTTTACGCCCAAGGGCCAGCCAGCCGTTTTGGGTGAAAAGGCCGAGGGGGACGCCAACTACAAATCAGTGTTCGATCCTGAGACGAACCACGCGGCCGGTCCACACCTGCCGCGTGCCGCCGCGATCGAAGAACCACGCTATGCGGATGGCCAGGCGTACATCGTGCCGCCCGCCGATGGCATCCGCCCAGTGCCGAAACACAGCCGCCGCGAGCAACTGGCCGCGCTGGCGACCGACGGCGCCAACAGCGCGTTCAATCGCAATCTCGCCAACCGGCTGTGGGCCATGTTGATGGGTCGCGGGATCGTACATCCGGTGGGGTTGCACCATGCCGGCAATCCGCCTTCGCATCCGGCGCTATTGGATATGCTCGCGGCCGAATTAGTGGCGATGAAGTTCAACACCAAGGCGTTTCTGCGCGAGCTGGCGCTCAGCGAGACCTATCAGCGATCGAGCCAGGCGCCCGAGTCGGCAGAAGGCGCCGAACTGCCGCCGGACACGTTTGCGGTGGCGGCGATCAAGCCTCTCACCGCCGAGCAATTGACGGCCAGCATGCTGGAGGCCACCGGAAGCTCAGCAGCTCGCCGCGCGGCGCTGGAAAGCCAATTGACGGCCGATCCGAGGTTGCATCAGATTTTGCAGGCCGACGGCAAGCGAGCCGCGCTTCACGACTCCATGCTGGAACAGGCCGCGTTCGATCTCGTGGCGGCGAATCTCGGTGCCTTTGTGGCGCTGTTCGCCAAGGCGCAACCGCAATCCGAGGGATTCGAGGTAACCGTCCACCAAGCGCTATTTCTTGCCAATGCGGAGCCCTTGCGTAGCTGGCTCCGACCCGGCGGCGGCAATCTGGTTGAGCGGTTGATCTCGATTACCGACGCCGAGCTGCTCGCCGAAGAGCTGTACTTGAGTATCTTGTCACGTCTGCCCAACGGGGAAGAGGCCGCCGAAGCCATCGAGCTGATTTCCTCCGGCTCCGACGACCGCCCGGCCGCTGTGGCCCAACTCGCTTGGGCACTCTTGGCGTCCGCCGAGTTTCGATTGAACCATTGAGGGTCAAAGCCATGAAGTGTACCTACGCCTGTGGATCACGCGAGCACCTTTTGGCACGCCGGACCTTTCTCGGCCACGTTGCAGCGGGGATGGGGGCCGCGGCCGGTTTCGGCTCGTTCGCACGGCGCGCGGTGGCCGCGCAGTTGCAACAGGCGCAAAAGCGGATCATCGTGATCTACCTGGCCGGAGGGGTCAGCCAGCTTGAAAGCTGGGATCCGAAGCCCGGCACTGACACCGGCGGGCCCTTCCGCGCGATTCCCACCTCGGTGCCCGGTGTAAACATCTCCGAGCTGCTCCCGCATACCGCCGGCCAAATGCACCGCTTGGCGCTGGTGAGAGGGATCAACACCAACGAGAACGACCACGGCAAGGGGTCGTACATCATGCACACCGGCCGCCGCGAAGATCCGGCGATCACCTACCCGCACCTCGGTTCGCTCGCCGCCAAATATCTGGCGCCCGAGGATGGCGCCCTGCCGGGTTACATCCACATTACTCCCGGCGGCAGCGGCCTTGGCCAACAGGACGCCGCGTTTCTCGGGCCCAAGTACGGCTCGGTCGTGCTAGGCAACGGTCAACCGCCGCAAAACAGCGTGCGGCCCGAGCAGCTCAGCGATACGGACGACAAGCTGCGCAACGAGCTGCGCCGGCGGCTTAATGATCGCTTCGTGCGTCGCCGTCGCACCGCTGAAACCGAAGCCTATAGCTACTCGTACGAGCAGGCCGCACAGCTCATGCAGCGTCGCGACGTGTTTGATGTGACGAAGGAGCCCCCCGCCGAGCTCGAACGCTACGGCGCGCACGACTTCGGGCGGCACTGTCTGCTCGCGCGTCGCCTGCTCGAGCAGGGCGTGACGTTTGTCAAGGTCTCGCACTCGAACTACGACACGCATAACGAGAACTTTAACTTTCACCTGGAACAGCTTGGCGAATTCGACCGGACGTTCGCCACGCTCATCGACGACCTGCACCAGCGGGGCATGCTCGACAGTACGCTGGTGGTGGTCATGTCCGAGTTCGGCCGCACGCCGCAGATCAATCATCTTTATGGTCGCGACCATTGGGGAACCGCCTGGAGTGTGGCAATGGCCGGCTGCGGCCTGCACGTCGGCTCCGTTGTCGGTAAGACGAACGACAACGGAACCGCCGTCGTGGATCGCGAGGTGAACGGCGGCCACCTGTTCCACACCTATTTGCGTGCGCTGGGGCTCGATCCGGCGATGGAGCTGAGTGTTGGCGGTCGTCCTATACCCATGGCTGATCCCGAGGCGGCGGCGATCGAGGAGCTGCTAGCGTGACCGCGCCGGCCGAACAGACGACCGACGGCGCTCAGGCGCCGGTGTCCGCGCCTTCGATCGACCCCGCCGCCACGCACCTCGTCGCGGAACTGAAGCACACCAGTCCGCTCGTCTCCTGTCGCTGCGACCCCACGGGCACGTTCGTCTTCGCCGGGGCCCAGGACAACACCGTCCGCCGCTGGCGCTTTGCCGACGGAGAGCAGACCGCGCTTGCCGGACACAATAGCTGGGTGCGTGGGCTAGCCCTTCATCCAGCCGGCCAAACGCTGTTTACCGGCGGCTACGATGGCCGCGTGATTTGGTGGGAGGCGGCAGCCGAATCACCAGTCCCCGTTCGCGTGATCGAAGCACACGCCGGCTGGGTCCGTGGCATCGCCGTCAGCCCCGACGGGCAAACGCTGGCCACCGGCGGGAACGATCACCGCGTGCGCCTTTGGTCCGCGACCGACGGCGCGCCACTGTCGGAGTTCTCGGGCCACGCCTCGCACGTCTATGCCGTGGCATTCCACCCGACGGGCGCGCACCTTGTCTCGGTGGATCTTAAGGGCGTCGTCAAGCACTGGGATCTGTCCACTGGAGCCGAGGCGCGCCAACTCGATGCGAGCGTGCTCTATAAATACGATGAGGGTTTTCGCGCCGATATCGGCGGCGCCGAAAGCATCGCCTTCAGCCCGGATGGCGGCTGGCTGGCCTGCGGCGGGACGACGAATGTCACCAACGCTTTTGCCGGCGTGGGCAATCCCGTGGTGGCGCTATTCGACTGGCAGACGGGCGAGCGCCGCCAGGTGCACGGAGCAAAGGAGGCGTACAACGGCGTGGTGCGCGGCCTCGTCTTTCACGCGCAGGGCTTCCTCATCGGCGCATCCGGGGGCGGCGCCGGCGGCTATCTGCTCTTCTGGAAGCCGGAAGAACCCACCGAGTTCTTCCAACTCAAGCTTGCCAACACCGCACGCGACGTCGACCTCCACCCCGACGGGGTGCGCCTCGCCGTCCCCCAATTCGACGGTGTGCTGCGCGTCTACTCCATGACGCCAGTGTAGGGCGGCGGCTCATGCGAGACGATCGGCAGGCCGACGGTACGCCACCACGCTGAATCGATCGCGACATGTCGGGAGTTTCCGCATCGACGGCCATCTGGTACGGTAGAATCCCTGGCACTGGCCGCGTGCAACACGCATTCCCCAGTCCGTCGCGCTAGCGAACGATTGCGTGTTGGCGCGACGACAGCCTGGCATGCTCAAGGTTCGGAGGGCGCTGTGACCGCGTGCGATCCGCAGGAGCAACCGGCCGAGTCGCCGCCCGATTTCGAGGCGGCGCTGGCGCGGCTGGAAGGAATCGTTCACGAGCTGGAAGAAGGCCAGATCGGGCTGGCCGAGGCGCTGGCGCGCTATGAGGAGGGGGTCCGACTGTTGAAGCAGTGCTACGATCTGCTCCAGTCCGCTGAACGGCGAATCGAATTGCTCACGGGCGTCGACGCGCTGGGCCAGCCGGTGACGGAAGGATTTGACGATTCCGCGACTCTCGCCTCACCCTCGCCGGCCGCGTCATCGGCGGTCCCATATCCGGCGGCCGAATCGGACGCGCCGCGCCGCCGTTCCGCGGCAAAACGGCCGCGCAAGCCCGATGCCCCGTCCAACGCCGACATGGACGCCTCGCCCGGGCTTTTTTAGAATGCAGTGCTCCGGGGCCAATTGGGAAGGTACACGACGAGGCGCGGCTGCGCGATGATCGAAACCGTATCGCGATTTGAAGGGTACGCCGAGGCCGCACGACCTCGCATCGACGCCTCGCTGGCGGCGTATATGGATCTGCCGAACGCGGGGTGCCCAGCTTCATTGCGCGAGGCCATGCTCTATAGCCTGCTTACGCCCGGTAAACGCTTACGGCCCATTTTGGTCCTGCTTGCGGCCGAGGCTTGCCACGGCACGGCCGAGTCCGCCCTGCCCGCCGCATGCGCGGTGGAAATGGTCCACGCCTATTCACTTGTACATGACGACCTGCCGGCCATGGACGACGACGACCTTCGTCGCGGGCGTCCGACCTGCCACAAGGTATATGGCGAGGCGATGGCGATCCTGGCGGGCGATGCGCTATTGGCGCTGGCCTTCCAGGTGCTGGCGGCCGATGTCCACCCACCGGCGACGGCGGCGGCCTGCTGCGCGGTTTTGGCTGAAGCCGCTGGGGCGGGCGCGTTGGTGGGTGGCCAGGCGGATGATCTCGCGGCGGCCGCAGATCATCACAACAATGGGCGACCGGACAAGCCGACGTCGAAGGCCACGATGCTTGCGCGTCTCGAGTCGATCCATGAGCGCAAAACCGGGGCCTTGCTCGCGGCGTCGCTGCGGCTGGGGGCGTTGACCGCGCTAGCTTCACGCGAGCAGCATGATGCGCTGGCAGCGTATGGCATTCACCTGGGATTGGCGTTCCAGATTGTCGACGATTTGCTCGACGTCCGTGGCACCGAGGCCACGCTCGGAAAACGCGTGGGCAAGGATTCCGGCCGTGGGAAACTCACCTTTCCCGGGCTGATGGGCATCGAAGAAAGCGAGCGCCGCGCCGAGCGGCTTGTGGACGACGCATGTCGAGCCATAGCGCCCTTAGGCGAGGCCGCCGCACCGCTTGAATCTCTGGCTCGATATATTCTCGAAAGGCAGCGGTGATGGACAAGCTCCTTTCACGCATCGACTCGCCTCGCGACCTGCAACAACTTTCGCTCGCCGAGCTTGAGCAATTGGCCGGTGAGCTGCGCGACGCACTTTGCAACCTGGTGAGCGAACGGACCGCGCATTTCGCGTCGAACCTGGGCGTGGTGGAGCTCTGCCTCGCGCTGCACACCTCGTTCGATTTCTCGCGCGATCGGCTGATCTGGGACACCGGCCACCAGATCTATCCGCACAAGATGATCACCGGCCGCTACCACGAGTTTCACACCATCCGCACCAAGGGCGGCCTGATGGGCTACCCCAACCCGCAGGAGAGCGATTACGACCTCTTCATGACGGGCCATGCCGGCTGCAGCGTCTCGACCGTGCTGGGTCTGAAATCGGGCGATGACCTGCTGCCGGGGCAGTCGGACCGGCATGCCGTGGCCGTGATCGGCGACGGGGCGTTCCCCTCGGGGATTGTCTTCGAGGCGCTCAACAATGCCGGCGGGCTGAAGAAAAACCTGCTGATCATCCTGAACGACAATAAGATGTCGATCTGCCCGCGAGTCGGCGGGCTGGCCGAGTATCTCGACCGGCTGCGGATGGCCCCCTTCTACGCCGGGCTCAAACACGAAGTGACGCGCGTGCTCGACCGTGTGCCCTTGATCGGCGAATCGGTGGAAAAATTCCTGGTGCAGGCCAAGGATTCGGTTAAGGCGGCGCTGCACGGGGGGATGTTGTTCGAGGAGTTGGGTGTCCGCTACGTTGGCCCGGTGGATGGTCACAGCATCTCCCAGCTCCGCAAATACCTCAAGATGGTCAAGGATGTTGAAGGGCCGGTGCTGCTGCACGTCGTCACCGAGAAAGGGCACGGTTTTACGCCGGCCGCCGAGGACCCGGTTTTCTTCCACACGCCGGCGCCTTTCGAACGCGACCAGAACGGCGTGGTGGCGGTAAAAAAGGGCTCGTCCCGTGCGTACACCAACGCGGCGAGCGAAGCGATCTTCGATCAGCTTCAGCGGAACGAGCGCGTCACCGTGATGACCGCCGCCATGTGCCAGGGGACGAAGCTGGAGAAAGTCCGCGACACGTTCCCGACGCGGTTCTTCGACACCGGCATCTGCGAGGAGCACGCCGTGGCCTTCGCGGCCGGGCAGGCCAAGGCCGGCCTCCGCCCGATCGTTGACATTTATAGCACCTTCCTGCAGCGCAGCTATGACCAGCTTTTCCAGGAGGTAGCGCTACAGAACCTGCCGGTGACGTTCCTGCTCGATCGTGCCGGGCTTACGGGTGAAGACGGTCCGACGCATCACGGCATGTTCGACCTGGGCTATATGCGGCTCTTGCCGAATACCGTCGTCATGGCCCCGGGCGACGAGCGCGACATGGCGCCGATGCTCGACTTTGCACTGTCGCACGATGGGCCAGCTTCGATCCGCTATCCGAAAGCCTCGGTTGACAATGTTCCGCGAACTCTAGCGCCGATCGAGCTGGGCCGCGCCGAGGTGATCCAGTGGGGGCACGACGGGGCGATGGTCGTTTGCGGGACATTATTGGCCACCGCCGTGAAAGCGGCCGAGGCGGTGCGCGGCGATGGGCTCGACATCGGCGTCATCAACGCGCGGTTTGTCAAGCCGCTCGACCGCGACACAATCCTGCGCGCGGTCCGCGACCTTCCCTTCGTCATCACCGTGGAAGAAGCGGCACTGGCCGGCGGGTTCGGCAGCGCCGTCCTCGAAGCCGCCGCCGACGCCTCGCTCGACGCCAGCCACGTCCGCCGCCTCGGCATTCCCGACCGCTTCATCGAACACGCCTCGCGCGGCGAACTCCTGGCCGACCTCGGCCTCGACACTGCTGGCCTCGTTCAAACCATCCGCGAAATGGCCGCGCGAGTGCAAATCTTCAAAGGCGCCGAACAGCGGCAAGTGGGGTGAGGCGGGTAGGTCAGGCGTTCTTGCCTGACTCGCGCCACGCTGGACAGAGGCGCTGCGCAGGCGTAGCGTGCCGTCAAGCGCAGCGCAGACGCACCATTCAATCGCTTGGCTTTCCTTGGTGGAGAGCACTTTGACGAGCAGGGCTTCGTCGTCGATCCTCGGCCACCATGCGGCGTCATAGCCCGCCGCGCGAAGCCACCGCGCCAGGCCGCCCAGTGCCGCGTCGCAGTGAAAGTCGGGTGCTTCGGACTCCACCTTGGGCGGAATGTAGCGCTCGAAGAGAACGCTCCACTTGCGGTGCCGTCGTGCCAGCGACGGGGTGTTCGCGTGTTCGAGATTCTCGCCAGCGAGCTCCAACAGCCGGCGAATGACCTGTCCGCGAATGCAGCGATACGATTCGTCGAGCGCCACCGAAAGCCGCTCATCGGCCGCGCGCAGTCGCATCCGGTGCCAGAGCAGATCGACGCGCCTCTGCAACCGCCGCGGGCGCAGTCGCCACACGAGCCCTCGCAGTGCGCGCTCGTAGATCTTGTGCAGGTCGGCAGCCACGGCAGCCCGGCAGCCTGGGACGGTTGTTTCGCGTGTGGTTCTCCTTATCATTCGCAGCATGGTCCCACCGGGCAATCGTACGCAGCACGTCCTGGCGATCGACCTCGGCAGCGGTGGGCCGAAGGTAGCGATCGTTTCGGAGCAGGGCCAGGTCGTCGATCACGCTCGAGCGTCGATCTCCACGCAGTTGCTCGACGGCGGCGGCGTGGAACAAGATCCCGACGAGTGGTGGAGCGCCACGAGCGGTGCCGCCCAGGAATTGATCGCGCGTCGCCTCGTGCCGGTGGAGGATATTGTGGCCATCGCCGTGACGGGCCAGTGGGCGGTCACGGTCGCGGTGGACCGCGACGGGAACCACCTGGCGCCGGCCGTGCATTGGATGGACGCTCGCGGCGGCCCGCACACGCGGCGCGTGACCGACGGCTGGATCAAAATCAGTGGCTACGGCGCGCGGCGCCTGTTGCGGTGGATTCGGCTTACGGCCGGGGCGCCCGTGCATTCAGGGGCGGACGCGTTATCCCACATCCTGTTTTTACTGCACGAGCGCCCCGACGTTTACCGCCGCGCCGACAAGCTGCTCGAACCGGCCGATTACATCAACCTGCGTTTGACCGGCCGTTTCGCGGCCTCGCCGGCCACGATCTATCCGTATTTTCTGACGGATAACCGAGATGTCGGCCGCATCCGCTATGACGAGACGCTGATCGCCTGGAGTGGAATCGATGCTGCGAAACTGCCCGAATTGTTGCCGGTTGACTCGGTCGTAGGAACGATCCTCCCGGCGGTTGCCGACGACTGGGGACTCAGCGCGCAAACGCAGGTTATGATGGGCACCTGCGACAGCCAGGCGGCCGTGCTGGGGTCCGGAGCGGTGTTGGATTATCAGGGGCACGTCTGCATCGGCACGTCATCCTGGATGACGTGCCACGTGCCATTCAAAAAGACGAGCCTATCAAGCTTCATCGGCACAATGCCGGCCGCGGTCGCCGGTCGCCATGTGGTCGTGGCCGAGCAAGGCGCGGCCGGCAAATGTCTCGAGCTGATGGTGGAGCGCTTGCTCTTTGGCGAATGCAGCGGAAACGACGTCGCGCAGAGTGCCTGCTACGAAGTGGTCGAGCGGTTAGCGGCGAGCGTTTCGCCCGGCAGCGACGGGCTATTATTTCTGCCCTGGTTGGGTGGCGCTGGTCCGCCCGCCAACGACCGCCACGCTCGTGGCGGCTTCCTGAATCAGTCGCTCCGAACCGGTCGGGAGCACGTTTTGCGCGCCGTCATGGAGGGCGTCGCGTGCAACCTGAAATGGTTGTTGGCCAGCGTCGAGAAGTTCATCGGTCGGCGCTTCGACGGCCTTAATTTCATCGGCGGCGGAGCGCGGCTCAACCTCTGGTGCCAGATCCTGGCCGACGTGCTCGACCGCCCGATTCAGCAGATGACCGACCCGAACCTGGCGATCGCTCGCGGCGCGGCCCTGGCGGCACTGGTGAATCTCGGTCGATTGGCGCTCGACGAGCTCCCTTCGCGCGTCAAGGTGGCGCAGCGTTTCGAGCCCAACTCGGCGAACCGTCTCGTCTACGATCGCCTGTTCGCGGACCTCGTTGCCAGCTATAAGAGCAATAGAAAACTGTTCCACCGCCGTAACACCGGTACCCACGTGGGACGCTGATCCAATCACTGACAGAGCCAGTGCCACACGACGTGTGTGCCACTGGCTTTGCCAGTGTGAAACTACCGCGTTGGCCAATTACGGTCAGCAGCCCACTCCAGCATGCAAAGGAATTTCGCCGTGGCCATCGACAACACCGAAGACGCGGGCCTCTTGGCCCCGATCGACGAAATGATGCATCCGTATCGAGGCCGTTTTTCGACGACGGCCAAGCTGCCGGCCCAGGGACGCACGCAGGCTAATGTGCTGGCGGAGATCGAGTCGCTCCGAGCGCTCGAAGAGGACCGCTGGCGCGACGGCTTTGCCTCGGGCTCGGTGTACCATGGCGACGCGCGTCACATCGAATTTGTCAACAAGGTCTATGCGCTGCAATCGCAGTCGAATCCGCTGCATGCCGACGTGTGGCCGAGCGCGGCGAAGTTCGAGGCGGAAATCGTCGCCATGACCGCGCACATGCTGGGCGCCGAGAGCGCTGGCGTGCCGATCGGCTCGCCGTCGGGCATATGCGGCTCGGTCACCTCCGGTGGCTCGGAAAGCATTTTGTTGGCGATCAAGACGTATCGCGACTGGGCCGCCGCGACCAAAAAGATCACGCGGCCCCAAATCGTGGTGCCGGTCTCGGCGCACGCGGCCTTTCACAAGGCAGGGCAGTATTTCGGCATCGAGGTCCGCACGATTCCACTTGATGCGGAGTTTCGAGCCGACGTGTCGGCCGCCGAGGCGGCGATCGGCGAAGACACCATTGCACTGGTGGCATCGGCCGTGAATTTTCCGTATGGCACCATTGACCCGATCGACGAGCTGTCGGAACTCGCGCGCCAACGCGCGCTGGGCCTGCACGTCGATGCCTGCCTGGGCGGATTCTTCCTGCCCTGGGCCGAGCGGCTAGGGTGCGCGGTGCCGCCCTTCGATTTTCGCGTGCCTGGCGTCACGTCGATCTCATGCGACACGCACAAGTACGGCTACGCGCCCAAGGGGACCTCCGTGGTGCTTTATCGCACCGCTGAGCTGAGGCGATACCAATATTTTACGATCGCCGATTGGCCGGGCGGGCTGTACTATTCGCCCACGTTTGCCGGGAGCCGGCCCGGCGGTCTCAGTGCGGCATGCTGGGCCGCGATGATTTCGATCGGCGAAGCCGGCTACCTTTCCGCGACGCGACAGATTCTCGATGCGGTAGCCGTCATGCGGCGCGGCATCGACCGTATCGGTGAGCTGCGCGTGTTCGGCCGGCCGATCGGCCCCTTCGCGGTTGCGTCTGACACGCTGGACATGTACCAGGTGCTCGATCAGATGTCGCGGCGCCGCTGGATGCTCACCGGATTGCAGCATCCCGCGGCGCTGCATGTGAGTCCGACGCTGCGGCATGCGCAGCCGGGCGTGGCCGAGCGGTTTGTCGCGGACCTGGCGGAATCGGTGGCCTACGTCCGAGACACGCCCAACATCGAAGGCGGCATGGCGCCAATCTACGGCCTGGCCGCTTCGATTCCCGACCGACAGATCGTCCACGACATGCTCAAGCAGGTGATGGACGTCTACTATCGGCTGTAGGCCCGCGCCGACGCGGTGTCCCTATGCCGGTCTTGTAGCAGGCGGCGTCGGAGTCTCTTGGAGGCGCGCCACGGCACGCGGAGCGTGCCTGCTACGGCAGCCGCTTGATAGGGTATTTCTCGCCGGCAAGGTGCATGGTGAAGCCGGCGACGCTGCCTTCTTCGTTCGTGTTAAAGACGAGCCTGGCGGCCGTGTAGCGCATGGCGAACTCGCTCGACGAGCGCGGCACAAGTTCGATCACTTGCCCAGTCTTCATGTGCAGCCGCAATTGCCCGTCGACCAGCTCGATCGTGCCGAAATCGCCCAGGATCGTGCCGTAAGCGCCGGCGAATTTTTCTAGTTCACGCGGGGGGAGACTCGCGACCGTCGCGTTCTCGACGGCGAGCGGCCCGGACTCATCCCACTCACGAAGCTCGCGCAACCAGATATTGCGGAATCGCACCGGGTTACCGTGGTCCTGCAGCGACAGCGGCAGCTTGTCCGGGTGCGATGTGTAGGGGCGGTTCTGAAGCCACGTCGTGGGCCCCCAAATCTCCACGTTGTCTTGCACGAGGACGCCGTTGTGCAGCACCGTGATCCGCGCCGCCTTGGCCAGCGTTCCGTCGCGGTGGAATCGCGCGCGGCGAAATACGATGTCGAAGCTTTGCCACTCGCCCGCCGGCCGGCACGCATTCACCAGCGGCGGATATTGCCCATAGATCGCCGCGGCCTGCCCGTCGGGGTACGTGTCGTTCTCGTACGAGTCGAGCACCTGCACTTCATACAGGCCCATGAGAAACACGCCGCTGTTTCCACGCCCCTGGCCACGGCCGTTGGCGCGCACCGGCGCGGCCCACTCGATGTGAAGCTGCACGTCGCCGAACGAATCGGCGGAAAAAACGTAGCCGCTGTTGGGGACCGATTCCATCACGCCGTCGCGAATCGTCCACTTGGCCGGGCCGCCCTCCGCGTCGCGCCAGTGCGATAAGTCCGTGCCGTCGAACAGCACGATCGCATCCGAGGGTGGCGGGACGGGCAAGGCGTGATTGGCCGGCGTCACAACCGGTGGTCGCGGACGCTCCATATCGTGAGCAAGCCAGCGAGCGGGTGATTGGGCGGCGGCAGGCAATGCAAGCGATCCAAAGCTGAAACCGAAAACGGCCAATTCGAGCAGGCGTTTCACGCACCTCTCCTTCAATGTAGTAACCGCACTGGGGCCGTGCCTTACGAAACAACCAGCATCGCGTCGGTGGACTGTTCCGCCGATTGGCACAACAGCCGGTACCCGCCCAGTATCGTCGCCGCGTCGATGATGTGCTCGATGCCGCCCGAGGAATCCAATTGCACATTCGCCCCGAAGATCGCGAACCACACCTCGGTGTCTTCGGTGTTTTCTTCCGGCACGATCAGCGTATGGACCGACCCGGCCGGCTCGAAGAGGTACGAGCCGGGCCGGTTCACCTTGTGCGGATACTCCTCGTAATACCAGCATCCGCTCAGTGTCACGCCGAACACCGGCCCCGTATGGTAATGCCGGCCGACGCGCGCTCCCGGCCGGAACCGGTTCCAAATCACCCACAGCCCTTGCTTCAGGTCGACGTGCACGACGCGAATTTCGGTCCCGTCGCCAATATCCACATAAGGCAGCTCGCCACGCCCGATGTGATGCGCCTCGCCGGAAGCCGCGGGCACGACGGGCATCATCGCCTTGATCTGCTCAACGGTGATCTGGCTCATTGAATTCTCCTAGAGCGCGCATCGCCAAAAGTACCACGGCACGACACGACGGCCATCGACGCCATGCTACTCTCTGCAACCGCGCTTCGCCAATCAGGTGAGAGATTCACCACGGAGACACGGAGGCACGGAGACAATTAGGGAAGAGAATGCACCGTCGAGGCGCCGAGGCGCGGAGGACGGGAAATTCTGTATTCTGCCAACGCGATTCGTTCGCTTCGATGCCTTTTTTCTTCTCCGTGTCTCCGCGCCTCCGCGGTCAATCGTCCCGCCTCCGTGCCTCCGTGGTGGACAACCGTGCCCAACTCAGCCGGGCAAGTCGCCCAGCTCTTGGCGGAGCCGCGCGAGGACGCGCGACTTGGCGACGCGGACGGCGCCCGGTTTCATGTTGAGATCGGCGGCGACGTCGGCGGTCGAGCGCCCCTCGACCACGGCGCCCCAGAATGCTTGCCACGTCCGCTCGTGAAACGCGCCGCGGATCGACTCGAGCGCCTGCCTCAGCAAGTCATCGATGAGTGCTTCGTCGGTCGCATCCGCTGGCTCGTCCGCCACACTCAAGTCAGGAATCTGCTGCAAATACCGCGTCGCCTCGGTGCCGCCGGCCGCGTGTGGCTCCGCCGCGCGGCGGCGGAAGTGGTCGCGCACTTTGTTGCGGGTGATCGTGGACAACCATCCGCGGAAGGTGTCGGTGGGCCGCTCCTTGCGGAAGCGATCGAGATGACCGGCCACCGCCGAGAAAACGTCCTGTAGCACGTCGCCCATGTCCTGTTCGGCAACGCCCGAGCGGCGGCACCACGAGGCCACCAAGGGCGCATAGAGCCGCACCACTCGTTCCCAGGCCGCCGGGTCGGAGAGTTTCGCGTCCGCCAACAGGCTGCGAGAGGTTGACGCGGTTGAGCCGGCGTGGTCGTTGGGGAATTTATCGGCGGTCATCGCGCATCGGTCCTGCGCCGGTACTGGACGACAACCGTGACCACCACGCTGATCACCACGATCGATGACAATACCGACCCCATCAGCACGAGCGCCCCGCGCAAACCGGCGCGCGTGTTGCCGATCTCGCGCTCGAGCGGCCGCACGATCTTCAGCACGCCGACGACGTCCCCCTCTTTCCAGTCCTTCTTCGGACTTTTGCCCTCGGGATGGTTGTGGCAGCCGATGCAGCTTTTTTCCATGTGGCGCGCGGCGTAATAGAGGAGCTTGCGGCGGCCGCCGTCGCTCACAAATCGAGCGTACTCGGCCGGCGGCTCCTCGCGCGGCTTGGCGCGCGCCTCCAACCAAGCCAATGCCGCCAAATCGACCTCGCCCTGCGGACCGCCATCGGTGCGCGTGGGCCAGGGATATCGGCTATAGACTCGCACCTCCATGCCGGGGCTGCGGCGGCTGATTCGCTCTCCGAGGTCGATGGCGAACGTCGCCGGCAACGGCAGCGAGGGGTGCACGTGCCGATAATTTTCGGTAATCACGACATTCGTGGTATTGGGGTCGATGTCCGCGATCTCATCGCTGTAATACCGCCACACCTCATCGAGCATCTTCGTTTCCAGCCGCGCGCTCTCCAGCGCTGTCTGGCGCACGAAGAACTCCGTCAGACTCGACAAATACCACAGCCCGGCCGCCGACCCCACTAGCACTGCCACCAGCACGCTGACGGCCAGCGGGTATCGACGGCACCAGCGCAGCGAGCGCTCGATCGGTCCGGTGGGCCGAGCCAGGATCGGTCGACCTTGCAAGAAACGCCGCACGTCTTCTGCCATCTCACGCGCGGTCTGGTAGCGCCGCGAGCGAGCCTTGCTCATCGCCTTCAGGCAAATGACCTCCAGGTCGCGCGGCAGATTGGGTCTGATAGCTCGGGGCGGCCGAGGCTCGTCCTCCATCACTTGCAGCAACAGCAGCCGCCGGTTGCCATGAAAGGGCCGCTCCCCCGTGAGCATCTCGTACAACACGACTCCCAGACTATAAATGTCGCTCCGCGCGTCGACCTCGTGCGACGCTCCGGCGGCCTGCTCGGGAGACATATATGCGGGCGTGCCGAGGACGCGGCCATCGGAGGTCATCGAGAGCTCGCCCGTGTCGCGCTTCGCCAGACCGAAATCCATCACATGGGCGCGGTCTTGCCGATCGAGGATGATATTCGACGGCGTGACGTCGCGATGAACGACCCCTTGTTCGTGCGCGTACTGCAGAGCGTCGGCCAGCTCGCAGGCGATTCGCGCCGCCTGTTCCGGCGAGAGGGCCCCGTCCTTCAACCGCATCTCAAGCGTGACTCCGTCGATGTACTCGCAAACGAGGAACCAGACGTTGTCCTCCGTCTGGCCCGTCTCGTAGAGCGACACGATCGACGGGTGCTTGAGGTGCGCTGCGCTGCGCGCCTCGCGCAGAAATCGCTCGATCTCTTCTTGCGACGCGAAGCTGCCGGCGCGCTGCACCTTGAGCGCCACCAATCTTTCCAGTCGTGGGTCCCAGGCCTGAAACACGTAGCCGAACGAGCCGACCCCCAGCTCCGAGCGCAGCTCGAACCGGTCGAGCCGCACCACGCCCTCCGTCAGACGACGCGCAAGGTCTCGCCCCGCATCAGCGGGAACTCGCGACGCCGGCCGACCGGTCCCGGAGACGATTCTCTCGATCGCCTGGCTCCATGATTCATGCACGCTTGGGTCGCGCCGACTCGCCATCCGCAACCGACCGAGTTGGTCAACGAGCTCGTCCTTCGAGCCATCAAGCTGTTCCAGTCGTTCCTGACATTTCGCGCAGCGCTCGACGTGGCGCGAGATTGCGTCGAACCGCGCGAAATCTCCCAGCCCCAGCGCGAACTCGTGGAGCTGTTCTGCATCAGGGCACAATCGTTCAGACACGGCTGTTCCCGTCGGTAATTGGCCACAAAGCAGCGCCGCTTTGGCGTTATCTGCATCGGCGCACTGTCTTTTATGATAACGACTGTCGGTTACACGCCGACATCCATGCGCCGGCGCGCCACAGATTGAAGATTGACGGCGCGACGCGACACGGAATCGTCGGAACCAAGTGAAGCAAAGGCCAGCGAAAGCTCTGATTGCCGCGACTACAACCGCGCAGGAAGCACTCGAGTCGCGAGGCTGGACGCACAGCGACGGACGCCGGCATCGAAGGTTGCCAGGGAAGCAGACTCGCGTACCGCCAATTCGACGTAAGTTGCGTCGTATGCCGTTAGCTGGTGTCGTCGTGCAATGTCGATCACCGCGTCGCTGACTCGGTGGCGAGGCACATCGTCGGTTTGGATGGGGAGCACCCGGACGAGTTTTAAGAAAGCCGCCGATTCGGTGACGGTCTTGCGATCGCGGCGCTCGCCCATCACCACTCCGTTCTCCAGCTCTGACCACCAGAGCGGCGGCACCAGCAAGACGTCGTGCTCGATGAGCCGCAGCACGGCGAGAGCCTTCGGCGTTTGATCTTCCTCGAACAGCCAGGCCAAGACGACCGAGGCATCGGCAACGATGCTCACCGGCGTCCCTCCTCGATCAGGCTGCGAATCGTCACGCCCTTGGGAAGCCGCTTGCGAGGGAAATTCAAAAGGGATTTCACTGCACGGCTCACTTCTTCTCGCTCAGCATCCTGGCTGGGCAAGATGCGCGCAATCGGCTTGCCGTGCCGGGTTACAATGACCGTTTGGCCATGTTCCACTGCATCGAGCACTTCCGACAGATGGGTTTTCAGCTCGTAGGCCCCAATCTTTCGCATGAGGCGCAGCTCCTATGGTCTAAACTTTAGACCAGAATAGCTTAGCCTCCCCACCAAGTCAATAAACCACAGTACCCGCAACTCGAGGAACCACAGGCAAGCAAGACACCATCAGGTCGAATAAACTGAACTGAGCCGAGCGCATGACAGAATCTAACCTTGTCTCCGTGCCTCCGTGTCTCCGTGGTGCTTTCCATGGCCAAGTGCGAGGAAGGTTATCTCTGCGACGTCTGCGGCAGTGATGTGGAAGAGATTACCGATAGCGATCTCTACCTCCGTTACGTCATCGGCATGATCGACCCCGAGACGCTGCACACGGCGCGAGAACGCCACATCCGTTGCAATCCTGCTCTGGCGCAGTTCATCGTCGATGACGATTTTGCACCGATCTTCGCGGAAGGGTCGTTCGATAAGCGGCAGCTCGATCCGGCTTATGTTCGCGAGCGTGAAATGCTCGTCACGCGCGGCTGGCGGCGACTGCGCGAGGTCGCCGGCAGCGAGCTGTCGATCATCGACTACCCGCTGGCCGAGGTCCGCGCGGCGCTGGAGAAGCGGGTGCTGTAACGGCCGGCGCCGCGCTTGCCGCCAATGCCAGCGCCCCGTGTATCACCACCTCTTCGCCCAACTGGGCCGGCACGATGCGAAACGAGTCGGCCAGCGGCGGAAAAACATACCGCGCCGCCTCTTGTCGCAAGGGAGCGAAAAACAGCTCCTCGCCAGCCAGTGACACGCCGCCACCGATGACGACGACCTCGGGTGCCGTGAGCGTCACCGTCTGAGCGATCGCCCAGCCGAGTGCCTGCACCGCGTGTCGAAAGATGTCTCGCGCGATCTGGTTTCCACCCGCCGCAGCCTCGGCCACCATCTTGGCCGAGAGGCGTTCCATGCGGCCATCGGCTCGTTCCAGCAAATCGCGTTCGTGCGGCGCCGCCTCGTCTTCGACCTCGATCAATCGCTGCCGCACATTCTCCGGCGTCCGGCCGCGCAGGCCCGCCTTCAGCGCATCGATGTGGTGTGCTGCTGGCAGCGTCAGCCGATCCTGCGCCGCCGCGGCAATCGCCCACCCGGCGGCCAGCGACTCGACGGTCTCGGTCGGCTCTGCAGCCAGCAGGCCCGGCCGCAAGTGACCCAGTTCGATCGCGCCCGTTCCGTGACCACGATAAATCGCACGGTCGACGATCAACCCGCCGCCGATACCCGTCCCCACCGTCACGTACAAGACCGGGGTTGCACCCCGCGCGGCGCCAAAACATGCTTCGGCCAGCCCCGCGACATCGGCGTCGTTGCCCAATGCGAGCGGCAGGCCAAGTGTATCGCCGCACCACTTAGCGAGCGGAAAATCGTTCCACCCCTCAACATGATGGCTCTTGACGATTCGCCCTCGCGCCGGATCGACCGGTCCACCGAAGCCGCATCCGGCGGCCTTCACCGGGTGTTCGGCGATCAATCGCAGCGCGATCCGCTCGATATTCCGCAGAATCTCGCCTGCCCCGCGCGTCCGATCGACACCGGCGCGCTCGAAGGCGACCAGCGCCGATCCGTCGCCGGCGCCGATCCCCAATTGCAGCTTCGTTCCGCCAATCTCAATTCCGAGGTACATCGCGGCACGCCGGATTGGTTGCGAGCCGGAGGCGTAACAGCGTGTTGATCAACGCGCATTGGATGGCTGAGTGTGTGCCACTGGCTTTGCCAGTGCAAGTCAATCGAGCTAGTTTCACACTGGCAGAGCCAGTGACACACAACGGCTGAACCTAATGCGCACTTTTTCAACAGGCAGCCAAGCGTCCGCGCTGCCATGGACTATCGTAAAGGCTGTGTCGCCGCCGCGTACCGCCCCTCGCAATTGATCCGCGCGAATACGTCGTTCAGCACAAAGTGAAACAGTGCCAGGTGGATGCTCTCGACCATTCCCATGTCGGCCAGCGGCACGTGCAGCCCCGCCTGCGCCATGTGGCGCAGCTTGCCGCCGTTGAACCCCGTCAGCCCGAATGTTTTCAGCCCGTGCCGATTCGCCCAATCGACCGCAGTGAGCACGTTGGGGCTATTGCCCGATCCGCTGATGGCGATCACCAGGTCGCCGGCGCTGCCGTAGTTCATCAACTGCTGGACAAAGATCTGGTCGTAGCCCAGGTCGTTGCCCACGGCCAATATCCAGCCGAGGTTGTCGGTGAGGCTCATCACCTTGAGCCGCTTTTTCGTCTCGTCCTTCAAATCCGCCTCGCGGAGCGAGCTTTTCCCCAGGTCCTCGCTCATGTGCGTGGCGGTGGTGCCGGAACCTCCGTTGCCGAAGATAAAGACGAACTTTTCCTCGTCCCAGGCCTGGTAAACAAGGTCGGCCCACTGCTGAATCTCGCGCTGGTCCACGCGGTCCAACTCGGCCTGAAACCGGCAGACGTATTGCGCAACCCCAAGCGTCGCACCGAGCATGAGATATCACTCCGCACATCCAGCAGAAATTGTCGACTCTCCATCCTTACTCTATCAGTTCACCGCTCGCCGAACCAGTTCGACTCGGCCCCTAAGCACGCGCCGCTTCGGCCTGACCCTGGGCGATGTTCAGCCGCGCGACCACGAACCAACCGACGAGAAAGAACGCCAGCAGGCTCAGGATCGCCCAGTGCGCACTTCCGCTCGCGACCAGGATGCTGCTGAAAAAAATGGGCCCGAAAAAACTTGTGGCCTTGCCGGAAAAATTAAAGAACCCGAAGAACTCGGCCGTACGCCCCTGGGGCGTCATCAGTCCCATGACCGAGCGGCTCACTGATTGCGTGCCACCCATGACCAGCGCCAGCACCGCGCCCATGATCCAGAACTGCCGGCTCGTGGTGACAAAGAACGCCGCGACTAACAAACTAACCCACACCGCCAGGCACGCGATCAATGCTCGCTTTGGGCCGATGCGATCCGCCAGTCGGCCCACCATCCAGGCACCCGGCATAGCGGCGAACTGAATCATCAGCACAACCAGGATCAGCTCCTCGGCCGAAATCCGCAGCGCTTCGATGGCGAACACCGAGGCTTGGCTGATTACCGTCTGAATTCCCTCGTTGTACAGCAGAAAACCCAGCAGGAATAACGCCAGCGTGCGGACCGTGTGGATGTTGCGCAGCGTGCCGGCAACCTGTCGCACCGCACCCACCGCGGCGCGGTAGACCGGCTCGGGACGACACTGCGGCGCTGAGCGGTCACGCAGGATCCAGACGGCCGGCAAGCTGAACAATCCCCACCAAAGGCCCATGATCAAGAGTCCGCAGCGCAACCGCGCGGCGGTCACACCATCGCGGCTGCCGATCTGCCCACTTCGCCAGCCGAATCGCAAAACCTTTGGAACCACCGGATTCTCGCTCTCCACGGCGTCCTGTGCACGATCGGCCGGTTGCAGTTTTTTTTCGTCGATGACGCGGCGCGCTCGGAACGTGTCGTGCTCGGTTACCCAAATGTGTCCCGGCGCCGCCGCGGAAGCCGGCGTGCCGAAATCGAATGGCGGAATCGTCGATCCCTTCATGCCGCTTATCTGCAGTCCGTTGATTGCCACGAATGGGTCATTCCCCCCCAGATCCTTGAGCCCGACGGTCAATGTGCCATCCGTCACTGTGGTTCGATAATGACGCACCGCAATTTGGGCAGCATGCGTGCTGATCGTCTCCAGCGGCCGCCCTTCCAGCGAAACCTGCATTTCGTCGCGCCGCTGCGCTGGGTCGCCGAGCGTCACCACGACGTCGTACGTTCCCTCGGGAACTGCCACCTCGAACGTTCCCTCCCGGCAATAGTTGTAGTCCTTGGTCAGCTCCGTGCCGGCCGGGAGACCAATCTGCTCGCCAAAACCCAGCAGAAGCACCGCCACCAAGAGCGCGAGCCCTCCACCGATGTAGCCCATGCCGAACCCGAAGGCCGACACGCGGTTCATCGAAGAATCGTCGGCGATCTCCGGAAGAAAGCCATTGTAGAAGCCGAACGAAAGCTCGAACAAGAGACTGACGACAAAGAACAGACCGGCGAAGACCCAGGGCCGCTCCGGCGGAACAAAATAAAACGCGGTCGCCGCCAGGGCGCCCGGCAGCGCCGTGCCCGCCAACCAAAGTCGTTTCGTGGCCCGCGCATCGGCCAATGCGCCAAGTATCGGCGACAACAGCGCCGCCAGGAACATCGACAACCCGATCCCGTACCCCCATACCAGGTTTCCCACGGGACCCGGGAAGACAACCGATTTGATGTAGAAGACCAGGATCGTGATCGACAGCGCCGAATAGGCGCTATTGGCCCAGTCGTACAGGCCCCAAGCGAATACCTCCTTGCGCGTCGCAACGCCGTATTCGCCCTGCGCCATGCGCTACCTTGCCGACATCGCTCTATTTCGGAGGCGTGGAGGTCAATTCCTCTGCTTGCCTCTGCTCGGTGCCCTGCTCTAGGGCCATCTCGCGAATTTGCTCCGTGATCCGCATCGAACAGAACTTCGGCCCGCACATGCTGCAGAAGTGAGCGCTCTTGAATGTCTCCTGCGGCAGCGTCTCGTCGTGCATCCGGCGCGCCGTTTCCGGATCGAGTGCCAGGCGGAACTGTTCGTTCCAGTCGAAGGCGAACCGCGCGCGACTCAGCGCGTCGTCGCGGTTGCGTGCACCCTTGCGATGGCGCGCTACGTCCGCCGCGTGCGCCGCGATCTTGTAGGCAATCACTCCCTGCCGTACGTCGTCGTTCTCGGGCAGGCCGAGGTGCTCTTTCGGCGTCACATAGCACAGCATCGCCGCCCCGCTCCAGGCGGCCAAAGCGGCGCCGATCGCGCTGGTGATGTGGTCGTAGCCCGGCGCCACGTCCGTCACGAGCGGCCCAAGGACGTAGAACGGGGCCTCGTCGCACCACTCCATCTCCTTCTTCACGTTCATTTCGATCTGGTCCATCGGAATATGACCAGGGCCCTCGATCATCACCTGGCAGTTCTTGGCCCAGGCACGGCGAGTCAATTCGCCGAGCACCTTCAATTCGGCGAACTGTGCCTCGTCGCTGGCATCGGCGATCGAGCCCGGCCGTAGCCCGTCCCCCAGGCTCCACGTCACGTCGTGCTCGTGCATGATGTCGCACAGGTCCTCAAAGTGCGTATAGAGCGGGTTCTGCTCGCGATGCGCCATCATCCATTGAGCGATGAGCGACCCGCCGCGGCTGACGATCCCCGTGACGCGGTTCATCGTCAGCGACAGGTGTTCCAGCAGCACCCCGCAGTGAACCGTCATGTAGTCCACCCCCTGCCGCGCCTGGTGCTCGACCATATCGAGAAAATCCTGTGGCTTCAGGTCCTCGATCCGCTCGAGCTGTTGCGTCAACTGGTAGATCGGCACGGTGCCGATCGGCACCGGCGAAATGTCGATAATCGCCTGTCGGATCGCGTCGATGTCGCGCCCGGTCGAGAGGTCCATCACCGTGTCGGCGCCGAAGTGTACCGCGGTGTGCAGCTTCTCCAGCTCTCCCTCGCGGTCGCTGGTCACTGCCGAGTTGCCGATATTGGCGTTGATCTTCGTCCGCGCGGCGATGCCGATGCACATCGGCTCCAGCCGTCCGGCCAGGTGATGCTTGTTGGCGGGAATGACCATCCGCCCGCGTGCCACCTCGGCGCGGATCAACGCCGGCTCCAGCTCCTCGCGCCGAGCGACGTACTCCATCTCGGGAGTGATCACGCCGGCCCGCGCCTGCTCGATCTGTGTCATGGGTGCCATTTGGGTGCCACTGGCTCTGCCAGTGTCGTTTTTACCGCGGATGGTCGCGATTGGGTGCCACTGGCCTTGCCAGTGCCGTTATTGCCGCAGATGCTCGCGCCAACGACGACCCCGCGCGCTCATCCTAGCCCGGCACCCTCATTTGTCAATTCCGCGAAGAGCACGGCTCGCGGCATCCAGCGGCAAATGATGGGTGCCGCAGGCACATGAGGCTCGACGTGCGGCCCAGCCCGCGCGAACAGCCTCTTGCGGATTCGCCGCACGGACAGCGGAGCTGTCCGTGCCACCCGACGCATTCATACAACTTCCCCCGACGATTGACGATTGGTATAACCAGAGTTATACTTTTGACATGAAAACCGCCGTCTCGATCCCTGACAAAGTCTTTCGCGCTGCCGAGCAAACGGCCCGGCGACTGCGAGTTTCCAGAAGCGCCCTGTATACGCGCGCGTTGGAGGCCTTTGTCGAAGCACACGGTGACGAATGGATCACACAGCGCCTCAATGAGGTGTATGCCGAAGAGCCCTCGGATCTCGACCCTGTGCTGGCCCAAATGCAATGGATGGCGCTGGGACGCGAGCCATGGTAATTGGCCGCGGCGAAATCTGGTGGGCTGACCTTCCAGCGCCACGTGGATCTGAGCCCGGTTATCGACGCCCCGTTCTGGTAATCCAAGCGGACGCATTTAATGGCAGCCGGCTCAACACCATTATCGCCGTCGCGATCACATCCAATATGAGTCTAGCGCGAGCGCCGGGCAATCTCTTATTGAGCCCTCAGAAGTCGGGGCTTCCGAAACCATCGGTCGTTAACGTCTCGCGAATTTTCACTGCGGACAAGGGGGTTCTTCACCGCAAAGTGAGGGCTCTTTCGGCAAAGGAGATGGCCCGGGTCGACGAGGGCTTGCGATGCGTATTGGCCCTTTAGGCGCTGCGGACTCACCATGGGCACGAGTTAGCGCTCATCAATCGGCCGATCGTTGTTCCACTCGCGCGGGCGGAACTCTTCGACGAGCGAAGGATAGGCGGGGTCGAGCAGAGCCTGGAAAGCGCTCCAGAGGCGGCCGATTTCCGCGTCGGCGTTGATCGCCGCCAGAGATTGGCGGTATTGCGGCTCGTCGGCGAAACGATAAATCTCCATCCACTCGGCCGGATCGGTGGCGCTTTGCAAGTAGCTGATGCCGCCGGGTACGTACCGCTCGTAGAGGTGGGACGCCTCGGCTTGAATCCGTTGATACTGGTCGAGCATCGCCGGTCGAACTCGGTACCTGAAGATCTTGACGAGCATTTTGCTGTATCAACTTTTTTGCGCGGGGCGCGGGCTAAACCAAGCCTAGCTTTCGCGCTGTATCGGCGATGGCAATCGCCGAGATGATCCAAAAAAAGAACCCCGCGAAAAAGAGCGACGCGCGCACGAACCAGCCAGGACGCAGCGGCCGCGGCAGGAGCACCAGATTCACCCCCAGCGTGTGCCAGCAACTGAACCCCAGGGCGATGTTATTCATCACGCCGGCGATGAGCACGAGCGTCTGCGGCCGGTTGAGGCCCAGCATCACGAAACCGAAGGCCATGTAGGCCGCCAACACCGTGAAGTAGACGCGCTTGATGGCGCGTGGCTCCAAGGCGCGCAGCCGAGCGCTCCCGGTCCAGAACACATCCACCCAGCGGCGCACGAGTCCATCGGCCGTGCTGGTGACGCTGGGCGCGAGGACGAGGAATCCGCAAAACAGCGTCATGAACCAGAATAGCTGTCCCACGTCGGCGCCATGCAGCTCCGCGACGCGCTTTTGCACGCCACCGGCGGTCATGCTCGCGGCCGTCCATTGGCTGGCCTCGGTGCCGCGCTGGAGAAACTCCACCGAGAGCATGCTCGGCAGCGCCAGGCCCAGGAAGCAGGCCGGCGCCCAGACGACGATCTGGTCACGCATCACGTGGCGATACCAGCCGTGCCAGCGCTGGAGTGATTCGGACGTGACCTGAAACACGCTGCCGACGTGCGACAGCTTAATGTGATGACCGCCGATGAGACTCGGAATCGCGCCGACGTGATAGCCCATGCCCCACCCTTGGTCTCGCGTGTAATTGCTGATCGGCGTGTTCGACAGGCCCCCTTGGCCGGCGATGGCCACGAAGGCGGCCAGCGACGCCATCAACGTCAGGTCGACATGCGGCAGCCCGCGCCCCTGGAAGAGCGAGAGGAACACGTTCGCGACGTTATCGCCATCGCAGATCCCGTCGCCGTCGGCATCGCGAAACTTGTCCGGCCGGCCGTCGCCATTTACATCGGCCCAGGTCTCGAACTTGCCGTCGCCGTCGGAGTCGATCGTGGGCGGTAGTCGCTCTTCGACGCGGTCGAGTCGTCCGTCGCCATCCCAGTCCTCGCCGGGGTCGAGCCGGCCGTTTCGATTTGCGTCTTCGTCCCGGCGGATCGGCACGTTGCCGAATTTGACAAAGCCGCTGAAGATTTCTCCCCAGGTCGACGCGTTGGAATAGAAGACCGCCAGCACGCCCAAAAACGCGAACACGATAACGATCTTGGCTGACATGACGACACGGATCGAGTTGTAGATTTTGCCTCCCACGAAGAGCGGCAGCATGCCGAGCGCGAAAATCGCGTAGCCAAGTCCCAGTAGCAGATGGCGGTGCGAGGCCACGTGCTCGGCGTCGGGCACTTGCCCGAGGATCACGGCAGCCACGGGCGTGGCGGCATTGGCCGCCAGATAGGGAAACACCGCTCCGAAGTCCAGCAGCAGATACATTCCCAACCAGAAGAACGGCCCAGGCAAGAGGCGGAACTTGCCCGTGAAGATCGGCTCGCCGGTGTAGAGCGCGTAGCGACTGATCTCGATGTTGTAAACCAATTGGCCCAGAATACTGAGCGTCGCCAGCCACATCAACGCGCCGCCGTACTTGGCGGAGACCTCGGGCCCAAGCAGCCATTCGCCGCCACCGATCGCCGCGCCCCCCATCACCAGTCCCGGTCCTAGCATGGCGGCCCAGTTGCGCCAGGTGAATCGCGGCGGCTCGATCAATTCCGCCGAATTCCAACGCGGCATGCGGCGCGAGCCGAGATAGGGTGCCTCGAATTGCGTGGGCGTAGACGGCTGGCCCGAAGCGACGACCCCCGGTGACTTTGTGCGTGACGTGTTCATCAAGGTGTTTCGGCTGTGTTGATCGTGGGGATGGCGCGAATCGCACGAATCGGCGAGATCGCCGTCCCCTAGAGAATGGCAGCAATTTGTGACACTCGCAACGGCCGAGAATCAGTTGTCGCTAGTTCGGAGGGCGCGTGGCTGGGGCACGGCCTGCGGTCTTAGCCCCAGGCACGCTGCTCGGCTGCGCGCTTGCGGCGGCGCGGCAGCTTGGTTACGCTGCGCGGTCGAGACGACACACCTGAGGTAGCGTGCTACTCGCGGGGGGGAACTCGAACATGAGCGTGATCGATCGGTTCCGGCTCGATGGCCGTCGCGCAGTGATCACCGGTGGTACGCGCGGACTGGGACTGGAGATGGCGCGGGCGCTGGCAGATGCGGGGGCCGAGATCGTGCTTTGCGGCCGCAGTGAGGCGCATCGGGATGAGGCACGACGGTCGCTCGCCGAGGGGCGCGCGAAGATCGCGATGATCCAGGCCGATCTTGCCACGCCCGAGGCCGCCGAGGCGTTTTGCGACGAAGTGCTCGAGCGCCACTCGCCGATCGACATCTTGATCAACAACGTCGGCGGGCGGCGGATCAACTTTGCCACCGAGGAAATGCCGCTGGCCGAGTGGCAGCGGATTGTTGACTTGAACCTCACCCAAGCGTTCATTTGCACAAAGCGGATCGGCGGGGCGATGCTGCCGCGGCGGCGCGGGCGCGTGATCAACGTGGCGTCGATCTCGGCCTACGTGGCGGGCAAGCCGATGCGCGGGAGATCGTACGAGACCTGCAAGGCCGCCTTGACGATGTTCACCAAGGCGGTCGCCGCCGATTGGGCTCCCTACAATGTGACCGTCAATGCCATCGCACCTGGCACGTTTCTCACGGACGCGAACCGGCGCTGGTTCGGGGAGCGGCCGGAGCTGCGCGCGGAAATCGAATCGACCGTACCAATGGGACGGCTCGGCGAACCAGCCGAGATCGGCCCTTTGGCGCTCTACTTGGCGAGCGATGCGTCGAGCTACATGACCGGCTCGGTCGTGGTGATCGACGGTGGGAGGCTCGCGTGGTGATGCCGGCCACAACCTACGTCCCGCCGTTGGGTTGCACGCTCGACGAGATCGACACACCTGCCTTGTGCGTCGACCTGGACGTGATGGAGGCGAATATCCGCAAGATGAGCGCGCTATGCGCGCAACATCGCGTCAATTGGCGGCCGCATGCCAAGGGGCACAAGTCGCCCGCCATTGCTAGGCTGCAGCAGAAGGCCGGCGCGATCGGCGTGACGTGTGCCAAGCTGGGCGAAGCTGAAGTGATGGCCGCCGGCGGCATCGACGGTATTCTGGTCGCGAACCAGATCGTCGGCCAACCCAAGCTCGCTCGGCTGGTGGCCCTGCGGCACGAGGCAGACCCCATCGTCGCCGTCGATGACCTCGTCCAGGTGGAACAACTCGACGATGCGGCGCGCCGCGCCGATGTGACGCTAAGCTTGATCATCGAGGTCGATATCGGGCTGCGGCGCGCCGGCGTGGAGCCGGGCGAAGCAACCGTGAACCTCGCACGGCACGTGGCAAATCGGCCGGCGCTTGTACTGACCGGCATCATGGGCTATGAGGGGCACTTGCTCACCGTTGAAGATCAGGCGGAAAAAGAGCGGAGAATCCGCGAGGCGATGGCCTGCCTCGTGGAAACGAAGCACCAGGTCGAGCGCGCCGGAATCCCGTGTCCCATTGTCTCAGCCGCCGGGACGGGCTCGTGCTTGTTCACGATGCGGTGCTCGGGCATCACCGAGCTTCAGGCGGGCGGATTGATCTTCATGGACGCTTATTACCGGCGGCGTTGCATGGTGGCGGAATTCGATTTCGCCCTGAAACTCCTAACCACGGTCGTCAGCCGCCCGGCGCGCGACCGGGCGATTATCGACGCGGGACGAAAATCGCAGAACGCCGAGGTCGAAAAGCCCTTCGTGCACGGACGAGAGGATATTCATGTCGCGCGGCTGTCGGCCGAACACGGCTGGCTGGAGCTCGACCCATCTGCTCAGGACCTCAGGATTGGAGACCGGCTGGAACTGATTCCCGGCTACGGCGACTTCACCACGGTCCTGCACGACGAACTGTACGGAGTACGGAGTGGCCGGCTCGAGGTCATCTGGCCGATCCTGGCACGCGGCAAGATTCGCTGATGCGCATTGCACACCGTAGGGTGCGTCAAGCGCAGCGCTGACGCACCACGTCCGAAGGCAGCAACGGCCGCGACGCGTTTCACAGCGGTTTGCCCAGCAGGCGCCGCTTCTCGTAGATGAACTTCAGGTGATGGTCGAGGTGGTCCGAGTACGACTCGACGAAGTGCCGCAGGCTCACCTCGCCACGCTCGTTGTGCAGGCCGACGCGCGAGAAGGCCTCCTCGGGAAGGTGACTCAAGATTTCGGCCGTCATCAGCCGGTTTTTGTGGAAAACGTCGCAGGCCATCGTCACGTCAAGCCGCTCGGGAAACAGCCGCTGGGCGAAGGCTGTTTCGTTGTAGCCCAACAGCGTCGGGCGCTCCTCGGCGATCACGCGCTTCATGCGGTCGGCGGCGATCAGGTCGCTGTCCATCAGGTGGATGATGATCTGCTGAATGCTCCAGGTACCGCGCACCGGAAACGCCAAGAGGTCGTCACGAGTGAGCCCGGCGATCGCCTGAGCCGGCACCGGACCACCGGCGCGGTAGCGAGCCACCAACTCTCGATTGGATAGGTGTTCTGGCGTCATGGTGCGCTCCGTAATCGAAAAACGGCAAGACTTCTGCAAGGGGGGACAATAGCATGTTCGGCAAGGTTCGCACACGCGCGCGAACTGTGATCAGGTGCAATTCGTCGCCATGGTGCAGTGATGGAAACCATTGCAACTTAAGACCATAGCCGGGATAATCCGGCATCCGACGTGCCAAGATAGTCGCGGTAAATCCTGTGGCCGGTTTTTGCCAGCGATGATTCAAACTATTATGCTAAGGGGTTAATGTCCGATATAATGCTCATCCTAGCCCAGATCGATCAAGGCGACGCGCACGCTGCCGAGGAGCTATTGCCGCTGGTCTACGCGGAGTTGCGACGGCTGGCCGCGCTGAAGTTGGCCCACGAGACACCGGGGCAAACGCTCGACGCGACGGGACTGGTGCACGAGGCCTACCTGCGGCTGGTGCCAAGCGAGCCGACCAGGGACGACCAGAAGCAGCACTGGCAGGGACGTGGTCATTTTTTCGCCGCGGCGGCTGAAGCAATGCGGCGAATCCTCGTGGAAAACGCGCGCCGAAAGGCTCGGATCCGGCACGGCGGGGGGAGGACCCGGCTCGACCTGGATACGACTTGTTCACTGGCGGACGATCCCCCTTTGGTTGACCTCGTGGCGTTGGACGAGGCCCTTTCGCGACTCGCCGCCGAGGCGCCGGCCAAGGCCGAGGTAGTCAAGCTGCGGTTCTTCGCGGGCCTCACCATGCGCGAAATTGCGGCGGCCCTTGGCGTGTCGCTCGCGACCGCCGAACGGTATTGGACTTACGCGCGCACCTGGCTCTATGTTGAACTGGCCGATACGGAGCAGCCGCAAAACGAGTAAAGGAAGAAAATTCCGGTTCGGTGAGGGGATCCAGCGCGATTCGACGCATTGGATGCAGGACCAATGAGAACAGCCCAGCGCGATCCGATGGCAAGTTCACCGCCGCTCGAAGATCTCTTCTTCGCTGCGCTGGAAAAGGTCACGGTGGAAGAGCGACGCGACTTTCTCGATGGGGCCTGCGCTGATCCGATTTTGCGCCGCCGAGTGGAACGGCTGCTGGAGGCCCATCCCAAGGCGGAACGCTTCCTGGAATCGACGCCAGGCGTGCGACAATTGATGGAGCAGTTGTCGCCGGCCGACCGCGATGACAACCGACGGGACCATGATGGCGATTTGGTGGGAACGGTGGTCGCCGGACGGTACAAGCTCCTTGAAGAGATCGCTGAAGGCGGAATGGGAACCGTTTGGGTGGCCGAGCAATTCGAGCCAGTCCGACGGCGCGTGGCGCTTAAACTCATCAAGCCGGGCATGGACAGCCGGCAAGTACTGTCGCGGTTCGAGGCGGAGCGGCAGGCGCTCGCGCTAATGGACCATCCGAACATCGCCAAAGTGCTCGACGGCGGCGCCACCGAACAGGGACGTCCGTTTTTTGTGATGGAGTACGTCAAAGGGGTCCCGATCACCGCCTTCTGTGACGAGACGCGGTTGAGCGTGCGAGAGCGTCTTGGGCTTTTTGTGCAAGTCTGCCACGCCGTGCAGCACGCCCATCAGAAGGGGATTATTCACCGCGACCTGAAACCGTCGAATATTCTCGTCTGCTTGTACGACGGAGTGCCGGTTCCGAAGGTGATCGACTTTGGCCTCGCCAAGGCGATGCACCAGCCGCTCACGGAGCACACATACAATACCGGCCACGGGCTGATGGTTGGCACGCCCCTCTATATGAGTCCCGAGCAGGCGGAGCTCAACAATCTCGACATTGATACGCGCAGCGACGTGTATTCGCTGGGCGTGATCTTGTACGAGCTGTTGACTGGCACAACACCTCTCGACCGCCAGCGATTCAAGGATGCCTCCTGGCAGGAGATCCTGCAGCTTATCAAGGACGAAGAGTCCCCCAAGCCGAGCACGCGGCTCAGTGGCAATGTCTCTCTGCCGATCATTGCCGCGCAGAGAAGCCTGGACGCGCAACAACTTCGGCGCGCGGTACGGGGCGATCTCGACCGGATCGTGATGAAGGCGCTTGAGAAGGACCGCTCGCAGCGCTATGCGACGGCCAACGGCCTGGCACGCGACGTCGAGCGACATCTGCACGACGAGCCGGTTGAGGCGCGTGGCCCGTCGGCGACCTACCGCTTTCGCAAGTTCGCGCGCCGCAATCGCGTCGCGCTGACCACGGCGATGTTGGTATCCGCGGCGCTGGTCGTCGGCACCGTCGCGAGCATCGCGCAGGCCATCCGCGCCGAGCGTGGGAGGACGAAAAGGTGTCAGGGTGCGCCGGCTTCTCGCCGGCGCACATCGCGATAGGACCAGCCCTTGCGGGCTGCCCCTCGCACAGATCCGTACGTGCGGTGCTACCGCATACGGCTCTTACCTTGGATGTTGGCGCGCAAACCTCACATTGGGATAGGGGTGCAGGA
>Ga0187892_10001313_pt1 | contig 57523 bp, 42 predicted proteins | sample MA1701073metaG_FD_139345 | JGI IMG/M metagenome (GOLD analysis project Ga0187892, IMG submission 139345) | Bio-ooze microbial communities from a basaltic lava cave in the Kipuka Kanohina Cave System on the Island of Hawaii, USA - MA170107-3 metaG ...
AAGAAGCGCCTAAAGATGGAGTGGGCTGCCTGACGTCTAACTACGCGTTGGAGCGAACGCGGGATGGATAAAGTGGTGTTCTTCTTCATCACTCAGCAGCGCGTCGCTCAACGCGGGCGTTAGAGCGCTTAGTCTTGACGTAGCTACGGTGCGTAGCTACAGTATCCCATGTTCTCATGGGACGAAGGGAAGCGATCCAGGAACCTCCATAGGCACGGCATAGATTTCGCCGATGCAGCGAAAGTCTTCGACGGCTTTACGGTAACAGCCGAAGATACGCGCTACGAGTATGGCGAACAGCGGTTTCTAACGCTGGGCTTCCTGAATGGAGAAGTCATCTCGGTAACACATACCGAGCGCGGAGAAGAGGTCAGGATTATTTCCATGCGCAAAGCCACGAACCATGAAACGAAGCACTACTTCTCGCAAATCCCGGACTGATTTCAAGCGTCTGCGCAAGATGCGGGATGAGGACATCATTCGCGACGCTGACGCGCCGGAGTGGACGCCGGAAATGTTTGCCCGAGCAGTCTTGAGGAAGGGCCTGAGACCGGTGCCAAGGAAAGAACTGTTTTCGATGCGAATCGACGCGGACGTCATCGAGTGGTTCAGATCTCAAGGCCCGGGGTACCAGTCGCAGATGAATGCATTGCTTCGAGCCTTTATGGAAGCGCACAAATGAGCGCTCTAACTACGCGTTGGAGCGAACGCGGTATGGATAAAGTGCTGTACTCATTCACAAATCAGCAGCGCGTCGCTCAACGCGGTCGTTAGACGGCACTCCGCGTGGTGCCACACCCGATGCTTCCATGAAAACCGAATTCTGTTGCCGTCTAAGCACGCGTTGGGCGGATCAAGCGCAGGCTGGATGAGGCGGAGGCTTACATGGGCGAGCTAACCAATCTCGAGATCATCAAGGAAGCGTATGCCGCCTTCGGGCGTGGGGACATCGACGCAGTTTTGAGTTTGGAGGACCGTAACACCGAGCTCGAGATTGCGGGTCCAAAGGACATCCCGTGGGCCGGCAGTTTCCGCGGACACGATGGCGCGAGGAAGTACTTCGCGGCGATCGCGGCGGAAGCGGACTTTGATGTCTTTGAACCACACACCTTCCTCGCAAAGGACGACAGCGTGGTGGTTATTGGTTTCGAGAAGGTCCGCTCTAAGCGCACGGGCCGCTTTTACCAGAACCACTGGGTGCATACGTTCACTCTCGCAAATGGAAAGATAGTGAGGTTCCGTGAGTACTGCGATACGGCGACGGTGGCGGCGGCATTTCGGCAGCAAGCCGGCCAACAAGCCGATGCAAACTGAAGGCACCTCGGCGGCCGCTCGGCAGCCGTCGCTTCGAGGATTAGCATGCGCGTCTAACTACGCGTTGGAGCGAACGCGGCGAGGATAAAGTGGTGTTCTCATTCACAACTCCGCAGCGCGTCGCTCAACGCGGGCGTTAGACGGCACTGCTTCGCGCTCATGAGCGTTTTCAGATATGTAGCGGTTCTGCTGGCAACCTATGCCGCTGCGTGGACCGTATCTTACGTGTTCATCGTGGGTTTCGACTTCGGTCTCTATCTCACCTATCTATGGAGAGCGTGGACGTTCAACGGCTTGGAACTAGTGGCGGGAACGTGGTTTGTAAGCCTCGCGCTGTTCCTGCCGGCGAGCGTTATCGCCGTCATCTGGCTACGGAGACTTGAGCGCCGCAGGAACGAACCGCATGTCTATCCGTGGCGCAGAGGTCGCGATGGATGATGTCGCAGTAAAAATAGACGAGCGTTTGAACTAAGACGTCACTGCGCACGATGAACGAACTTCGCGGTATAGCCCGCTCGCGCTCCGAGTCTGATATGCGCGCGCGTTTGGAGGTGTTGCCTAAGGAAGTGCAAGCGCTGCGGAGGCAGCTCTCTGCCAAAGGTCAACTGCGTTCTGGAAATATGCTTCGCGGGGTTCTCAGGATCGCGCAGGAATCTCTTCAGTCGCACGCGACTGTCCTCAACGAAAACTACGCTTGGGCTGTTGACGAATCGATCACTGCTTCTTGGGTGCGCGGCCTCGCTGCAGAAGCGGCTGATTCGATGCTGCCGCTCTTCAGGGCGGGGTCAGAGCAACTGACGGCCGCGTGCCAAGTTGCCGATCAGCCGCAACTCGCTTCAAGGCTCATAGCCGACTTGGAAACCACGCACCTCGAATCAAGGCAAAGTATCCTGGTCGCTTTGGAAGCACAGTTTGCGTCCAAAAGTCGCGGAGTGTTGAAGTGGATCGGTAGACTATTTCGGCTGCTCGTAGGGAGTGCGGGAAAGTGACGTCTAACTGCGCGTTGGAGCGAACGCGGCATGGATAAAATGGTGTTGTCATTCAATGCTCAGCGGCGCGTCGCTCAACGCGGGCGTTAGGCGACACAGCCTCGGTAATGATGCGTGCGGAAGCAGTATTACTTTCGTCCGTCGGCGCACGGCCACTACGCCTGGGACGTGGATCGATTGGTGAAGCTTTCCTCTGGTTTCAAGCGACAGAAGGTCCGACTCAGCGCAATCGCAGAGCTCGACGAGCCGTTCTGCCTCGAAGGTAGTAATGAGGTTCCGACTTATCGTCAGATTGCAGAGGACGTTCGCTTGACTGAGGAAGCGGATCTGAGGTTCCCCATAATCATGTCGTCAAATCGTCGTGTGATGGATGGAATGCATCGGGTCCTAAAGGCGTTAAACGGCGGAATGGAAACGATAGATGCCGTAATTTTTGAGCAAGACCCCGAGCCTGATTACGTCGATGTATACCCGAGCCAGTTACCGTACTAAGTGTCGCCTAACTACGCGTTGGAGCGGACCGTGATACCGCAGTGGTTCGCGCGCCGAGCGCGCGGAAGACAGTATGCGCGCTCGTCGCGCTGGATGCGGCGGTGCCCGGCCGCTCAACGCGATCGCTAGGCGACACGAACGCTCGTCATGACGCGCCATTCCAATCCACTGGATGCATCGCCACGCGAAGTGCTTCTTCGAGCCGTGCAGCGATTTGTGAAGGAAGCGCAGGTGATACCAGGCGTTACTCAGATCGCTTTGGTTGGATCCCTGACCACAGACAAGCCCCATCCGAAGGACGCGGACGTGTTGGTTACGATCCCAGACGATGCAGATCTTGTCCGACTCGCAGCTGTAGGCCGTCGTCTCAAAGGCACTGCCCAGCAGCGTAATTGCGGTGCCGACATTTTTATTGTCAATCTGGCTGGTGAGTATCGGGGGCGCATTTGCCACTGGCGCGAGTGCAGACCTGGCATACGCGCCAGTTGTGACGCCCGCCATTGCGGTCAACGGCTGCACCTGCACGATGATCTTGACGACGTGCAGCTCGATGCCACACTGATTCGCGAGCCACCGATTGAGCTTTGGCCAGCGGTTGTTCGCCGTTGCAAAGTGCCGCGCGACGTGGACGAGCTATTGCTCGGCACACTGGCTGATGCACACAATTCGGTGTCGCCTAACTACGCGTTGGAGCGAACGCGGAAGGGATAAAGTAGTGTTGTTCTTCAGTACTCAGCAGCGCGTCGCTCAACGCGGGCGTTAGACGTCACGTGAGCACGCGTACTGCCAACGACATCTTGTGTTCCGCGAAGGACACTCTCGGTATTGCTCGTCAGGGATTCGTGGATGTTCGCGACAATCCGGAGCGTCGGATGTCCGGACTGCAAAACGTTGCTGTGTTTGGGAGGGCCGTTACCAACGTGCTCCAAAACCTCCGATCGGTTCAGCCTGACTTTGACGATTGGTACACACCCGTTCAGAAGGAGTTGGAGAACACTCCGCTGATGAAGTTCTTTTACAACCTTCGAACGGAGATCTTGAAGAAGGGTGAGGTTGGCGTCTCAAACAGAGTTCACATCAAGAGCTTCACCTTTCCCGTCGACATGGCGAAGTTTGGTAAGCCGCCAACGAACGCGCGAGGCTTTTTCATCGGCGATTCCGTGGGCGGCACAGGCTGGGAAGTAGAGGTCTCGCCTGGAGTCGTTGAAACGTACTACGTCGAGCTGCCAACGGAGATTGGCGCAGCTGGTCTCTATTTTCGCAACGCGCCAGGAGTTGACGGATCGAAGGATCCGCAGCAAGGCGACGTGGTGCGCTTGTGCGGACAGTATGTCGCTGCGATTGCTGAAATACTGCGCCGGGCGGATGAGCGGTTCGGGTCAACGTCGTGACGTCTAACACATCGCTGGAGCGCACGCGTGGGGGATAAAGTGCCAAGCCAAGACCGCCGCCGCCGCGGCGCTCAGCTCAACCGTTAGACGACGGCGTATGGGTTGGTGGTCACGACTTCGCGCAGCGGTCGAACGGTCGCATGAACCGGATCCGCATGTTCGCCTCGTCCATGGTGGATTCGACGTGGTCTCCTCCAAAGATCGTCGCATCTTGGGAAGTGTGCGCTGGGGCAACGTAGCGAGAATGCAAACGTACAAGGTAGACCTCTTAACGACAGACTGTATCTGCCTGTTGTTCGAGTTCCGAGACGGCCGGCCATCGGTTCAGGTTTCAGAAGAGTGGCAGGGCTTCGCCGATCTGTTTGAACCGCTGTCAGCTGCTTTCCCGTCAATTCCCGCGAACTGGCATATGGAGGTCATGACTCCAGCATTTGAGACGAAGCAGCGAGTGTTGTACGAGGCTAATCACCTCCAGGGGCAAACCGTCGTCTAACTACGCGCGCTGTGGCCGTGTGCGCTCAGCCACCGCGCCCAGTAATGCGCCGAGCTGCACGCTTCCATCCCGAAGCTGCACGGCGGCAGGTTCGCGGCCCAGGCCGCAAAACCCCGGAAGCTGAGCTGCTTGAAATACACCGTACGCCCCGAGGCATCGGCGGCGCACACCACGATCAGCTCTTTTGCGAGGTCCACACCCACCGTAGTAATCTCGTTCATGAGTTCCCCTCTCTGATCAGACTGAATGGTCAGCACCTTCAATCTTGGCACCTCGATGCCGTGCGGCACATGCCGCGTCAGGGACGGGGAACTCCCTTTTATTCGTTGGAGCGAACGCGGGGAGGATAAAGTGCTATTCGAATTCACAACTTCGCGGCGTGTCGCTCGACGCGGGCGTTGGACGTCATAACCGATATCGATCGCCTGACCACCGAGCAGCGTGACCGTCGCGGATATCACTTTGGACCAGACCTTCCCGATTTTTCTCTCGTCCCTATGTAGGAGAGCGCCCGGACTGGAAGACCTTCGTGCCCAGATTTACGACGAGGTCGGTGATAGGTCCCTCGTCTATGTTGACGAACAAGTCAAGCAGCGGGACATCGCGCAACAGGACGATCTATTTGCGGCTGATGAGTTAATTGCCAGGGTACGGGAAGCTAGCGAGTTCATCTGCGTCCTAGCCGGGTCGAGCCACGGCACAGCAATCCGCGTGGATGGCCTTGACTCAAATTCATCATTCTTCGAGATTGAACTCTTTCAGGCTGCCCTGCTGCGAAAGAGGGTGCACATACTGGTCCGGAATGACTTTGATCCTGAACCACGACTAGAGACTCTACTGCGGATACTCAGGGATGCATTCCCGGAATGGACCAACGTCAAGCGCCTGACCAATCGCGAAATCTTTGCGGAGACGAAGCGCATTGCCGACAGCAGCTCGTCCTATCGAAGAAGAATATTCCCGTTCGTGTTACGCGTACCGATCGCGCGACTGGTACAGGTTTTCTACGCGGCCCGGGCCAGAAATCGCCCATCCCCTTCGATCCTCTTTCTGCATGGTGCTACTGATCCAGGGTTGGGCAAACCACGGGTGGAGGTCATTCGACCACTGGTGAACGACATCCAACGTCAGTCGAACGAGGAGAAGCGGCTCTCGCGGCTTTGGATTGCCTTGCGCGAACTAATGGCCATTCACCACCGGGCCGTAACGGAGCCGGAATTGATTGGCTACTGGAATCGCTTGCTTGCGGAGTGGGCACGGGCTGGTGCCTGGTATGGATTGCACGGCCATACACCCCTGGGGTGTCTCGCGGCTCTAAATACTCTTACGCAGGTACGCACGCACATTGCAACGCATTTCCGTGGGACGGCGGGCGTCGGAGACAAGGAATTCCCTGGTGGCGCACTGGCCAACGCAAAGTATTCGATAGCAAAGCGCCTTTACGTAAAGCCCGACCGGTCGACCTGTTTTGATGAAGCTCTGTGCGACTTGGGGCGCTCGCTTGATGTTGAGCGGGGCGACAGATCGGGCTTGCTCGCCATACGGGGAAGTATCATGCGCCAACTAGGACGAATGGCGGATTGCATTAAAGACTACGAAGAAGTACTGCGTATTCGCAGAGAGAGAAACGCTCCGCCCAGTCAAATTGGCGAGGCGATGTCAGAACTCGGCCACGCTTACCTGTTGCAGCTCAGCCCTCGGAAGGGGCTACGCTTTTGTGAAGAGGGTGTTGAGAAACTAAGAGAAGGGGTGCGAGCTGGATTTCTGGTGCGAGGGCTGCGCAAGCTTGCCATTACATACGCCGCGAATGGTCGTTTGGTAAGAGCTTATAAGACGTGGGAGGAGGCTAAGGATGTCGCCATACGCTCGGGCGCACTCGACCAGCTGTGATGACGTCCAACAACAGGTTCCAGCCGACGGTCCTCGCGCTGCGCGCTCGGCCCGCGGCTGAACCTGAGCGTTAGACGGCATGACGAGCGTCGCGCCAAAGGTCTGCGTTGGGGAGCCTGCGTCGTTCACCGCAGCGGAAATCGATGACTTCGTTGCGTTCGTACTCGCTGGTGGCGAAGTTGCTGCCACCGGCTTGCGTGATCGCGTCATCAAGGCTGCACACATCGCGTACGCGCGCGAGAATGAATGTCTCCTTGGAGTTGCTGGTCTCAAGAAGCCCTCCGACAGTCATCGCCGAGACATCGAAAAAGGTGCAGGGGCGAAGCTCTCGGCGAACAGTCTGCCGCTCGAACTTGGTTGGGTATTCATCTTGCCGAGTGCGCGCAGGCGCAAGCTTTCTGCGGCACTTTGCCGGCCGCTTGTTTCTCTTGCCGAAGGAAAGGGAATCTTTGCGACTTCGCGCACCGACAATGGCCCCATGCATCGGACTCTGGAGAGGCTGGGTTTCAAGCGCGTTGGTAAAGAGTGGCCGTCGAAGGAGAACAACGCCAAACTGGCGTTGTTCGTCAGAGATGCCGTCTAACTACGCTGGAGCGAACGCGGGGAGGATAAAGTGGTGTTTGTCTTCATCACTCAGCGGCGCGTCGCTCAACGCGGGCGTTAGGTGTCGGGGCCCGCGATAGCCATTGCTGACCGCATCGATCGCGCGATCCAAACGCCACGAGCCGGGATTATCACGATGGGCGTGGCCATGCTTCTCGCGGCCGTGATGAACGCCGTGGCGGCTCAGCTGCTTGGGAGCCAGTTCGGTTGGTCCTTCATCATCGTGACCTTGATCTTGATGAGCTTCTTTGGCTTCTGCGGCTGGCTTGGGGTGGTATCTTGGCGACGTCTCTCCAGCGCTGCAAAGGCTAGTCAAGACACCACCGCTTATGAGATCGGCATTCGCGACTTCGGCGTGAAGTTCTATCTCTCTTTTTCCATCGCGTTTCCGCTTCTGATGTTTGGGTTAGCGCTTGGGGACGAAGCAGACCCTTCAATGTATGTCGTCGCTGTAATAGCAGCGTTTATCGTCCCAGTTGTTGCATTTCCAGTGAGCATTTGGGCTGGCTATGTGCTAGGGATGGTGATGGTCCAGGCCAAGCGGTGATGCGCCGTCTAACTACGCGTTGGAGCGAACGCGGGGAGGATAAAGTAGTGTTGTTCTTCATCACTCAGCAGCGCGTCGCTCAACGCGGGCGTTAGCTGGCGCATTTTCGCACATTATCGCTTGACAGCGGTGCACACGTGTACATACGCTCGTGCCGATGGATGGGTACGAGTGGGACGCGGCCAAGGCGGCTGCAAACTTGCGCGGGCATGGCGTCGATTCGCCGACGCCGTTCCATCACTGGAAGAACCGCGCGCCCTTACGATGCCCGATCCAGACAGTGGTGGCGAGGAGCGCTTTGTCTGTCTGGGCGCCGACCCTCTCGGTCGGGTGCTTGTGACAGTCTTCACGTATCGCGGAGACAATATCCGCGTCATCTCCTCGCGCAGGGCAAGTCGCAGTGAGCGCCGACAATACGAGGAACGATGATGCGGAAAGAGTACGACTTCTCGAAGGGTAAGCGCGGCGCGGTAGCAGCGGCCGCGAAGGGCAAGACCAGGATCACCATCCGGCTGGACGACGAGGTGATCACGTGGTTCAAGCGGCAAGTCCATCGCGCGGGCGGTGGGAACTACCAATCCTTGATCAACGCTGCTCTGCGCGAGCATATGAAACGAACAAGCGAGCCACTCGAGGCAACACTTCGCAGAGTCCTTCGCGAGGAACTGCATGGCGCCAGCTAACCACGTGTTGGAGCGCACGCGGGGAGGATAAAGTGGTGTTCGAAATCGACTCTCAGCAGCGTGTCGCTCAACGCGGGCGTTAGGCAACCAACATGCGAGTCACCGCTTTGCTAGCGCTTGTCGCCTTGGCGTCTGGCTGTTCGCATCAGAACGCGAGTCGATCGATCCCCGAGCAGGAGTGGCGGGTGGTGGCTGACGAGAACTGCGAGCCCTACTCGCCAAATTACTCAATTGTTCTTGAGCGAGACTTTGAAGCTCGGCTAACCCGTCCATTGAAACCCACGGAATTGCCGAAGCCTCACTGCTGGTACGTGACCCCAAGTGGCGGGCTGCTACTGCACACAGGTCAGCGACCGGCATCACTGAGTCACGAGAGCCCTGAATGCCCACTTATCAGGAGTGCCGAACGAAAAGATATTCCGCAAGAGCACATCGAGTCCTCGGATTCGGAGGCGCCTGGGGGCGCCGCAGTCGATCTGCAAGGGATTGAGCACACTGCGGGGGTGTCGATTGCGGTCTGTTACGGTAATGGAGGATTCGGTTGGGAAGTGGAGAGGGTTATGATCTCCACGTCGCGATGAGGTCAATGACAGTTCGTATCACTCACCAGCAGCGCATCGCTCAACGCAGGCGTTAGCGCCAGCCCGAGAGAGATGACCACATGAGCTCGGATTCGACTCCTCCGATTTCCGGAAACGTTGCCGGCGCGTCAAAGGACATGCGAGGTTGGTTTCTTGGACACTTCATGCGGGGTGATGGGAACCCACTTCGAACCTCGGAGCTGGAGCTGAAGTGGTACACCCATGCAGAGGGGGAGAGTCGTAGTGAGTGGGCGCCTGGCAACGCAGTCAAGACGCTCAATATCCTTGTCCGGGGTCACTTCGTCCTGCTCTTCCCGGATCGAGAAATTGCCCTGGAGAAGGAAGGAGACTTTGTACTCTTTGGTCCCGGTGTGCCGCACTCGTTTCGTTCGGTGCGGGAATCTCTTGTCCTGACGGTGCGCTGGCCTTCGCTGCCGCCCAACGGATCGCAGGAGCGCGCGTGAGAGACAAAGTGCCAAGTGCAAACCGCCGCGGCGGCCGCGCTTATCTATCAGCGGATGGAACCGGTCGGGTGCTCCTTCTGCTTCTGGTGTATGCGGCCGCAAGCCTTGTGCACTTCATTCACAATGCCGAGCTCATAAGGGACTACCCAGGCCTACCGTCTTCGTGGACCCGCGAAGGCGTATATCTTGCGTGGCTCGGAATGACGGTTGTGGGGATCTGCGGATGGGGACTGCTCTTTCGCGGATACCGGCTTGCGGGGTCGGTGGTGTTGGCAGCATACGCGCTGCTTGGGCTCGACAGCCTCGGTCATTATCTTGCGGCACCGTTCTCGGCGCACACTCTGGCAATGAACACGACGATTCTCGTCGAGGTCGCGGCTGCAACATTGGTTTTGGTCCAAGCCGTGGTGCTCATCGTGGACCGCGGGAAAGCGCAGCGGCGCGGGATGCTTGACGGCTAACTACGCCTCGGAACGAACGCTCATCTTCAGGACCAGGTCCGCATGAAAGGCAAGCACCAGTCTCTGGCCGCACCCCTTGCGCTCCTGGTTTTCTTCGGCTGTACCGAGCGCGACACGAACTCGGACGCAAGCGACGGTGCGAATTCCAACGGCATGAATCGCGAGCCTGGAACGGACAGATGGCTTGGCCAATGGAATGGGCCTGAGGGAACCTTTCTTCGGCTCGAAGGCGGCAAGGGTGAGTACGAGATCACTATTCAGGATCTTGACGGCCCGCGAACTTACCAGGGAAGCACCGTCGGAGATCAGATTCATTTCGATCGCAATGGCGCAACAGGATCCATTCGCGCGACCAGCGGCGTCGAAACCGGGATGAAATGGCTCACTGACAAATCGGACTGCCTGACGATCCGGCCCGGTGAAGGGTACTGTAGAGATTGACGGATTGGACCGCATGTCGCACCCAACGTCTGGTCCAGGACTGATCTTCATGGCGCTTGTGATCCGGGAATATCGACAAGAAGATGCCACGGCTGTGCGTCGATGCCTGGTCGAACTCCAGGAGTTCGAACGGGCCATCGATCCGCGGCTTCGTCCGGGCGAAGCGATGGCCGACGGTTACTGGGACAACATCCACGTGCGATGCGCAGAGGCGCATGGGCGCGTGTTTGTCGCGGATCAGGTCGGTACTGTCGTCGGTTTTGTGGCGGTGCTCGCCGCCGAACCTTTCACGGAACTCAGCGAACCGCCTGGGACCTACGCTCTCGTGACGGACATCGTCGTCCTCCCGTCGCAGCGGTGCCGAGGAATTGGGGCACAGCTCCTTTCGCATGCCGAGGCGTTTGTGCGGGCGGCCGGAGCGACGGAGCTTCGCATTGGCGTTCTCGCCGGGAACGCGGCGGCACGCAGTCTCTATCGAGGTGCAGGCTTTGTCCCGCATCTGGAGGTTTTCATCAAGCGGTGGGAGCCTCCAGGCGAATGACGACCGACAGACGGTAGGCGGCGAGGTCTTCGATGCCGATCAAGAGCAAAGCGCAGCGCAGGAAGTCTGCCGAGTTGTTGGTCAAAGCCAAGATCTCGCCCGCACGCTCCGCGGCACGATTCTCGACTACACTTTCGTCCTGGTCGTGCCGGTCGCTTTCTTCTCAGCAGTGTTGTGGCTGGCGGGTTGATTCGACGTCGGGGAAACAGTATCACGAGGACAACATGGAACAGGACATGGCGATTCCCGTGCTTCCCAGCCGATCCCTGGGTGACACAGTCTCCTTTTATCGGCGGTTGGGCTTCGCAGGCGCGGTTCACAGCCACGGCGATTACGCGATTCTGACGCGCGGTAACGTCGAGCTGCACTTCTTTACCCACCGCGACCTTGATCCTGCTGAATCGTCAGCAGGTTGTTACATCAGGGTCTCGGATGTGGATGCGATCCACAGTGCATTCGCGTCAGCGAATCTGCCGCGCAAGGGCATCCCGCGCCAGGACGTTCTCGAGAACAAGTTGTGGGGAATGCGGGAGTTTGCAATCGTCGATGCGGATGGCAACCTGGTTCGCATCGGGCAAAGGCTCGAGCGGTGAGGGCTTCGTCCTGTTGAACAAACGAAAGATCGCTGGGCTCATTGCTTCGCACGTGGTCGCTGTCTGCGTCGGTGTCATTGCCTGGTGCGAGTCGTTCAGCCAGTTCATCACTGCCGCCAGGTATCGGCAGTGACGCAGATATGGGGCCATGTGCGATCGCCCGGAGAAAGGTGATGCACGGGAGGTATAGCCCAATGACCATTGCCGCGCTCGTCATCGGGCTGGCCCTCGCAGCACAGGGAATCTTCGGGATTGTGGATCCCGATGCTTTCGTCAGATTGCTGCGCGTCGTGCAAACACCACCTGTCATCTATGGCGCGGCGCTTGTCCGTGTCCTGTTCGGCGTCGTGCTGTTTCGGGTAGCGCCAGCGTCCCGCGCGCCGATTGTTCTCCGCGTGCTCGGGGCCCTCATTGTCGCTGGAGGCCTGATAACGCCGTTCCTTGGCGTGCGCATCGGTCATGCGATCCTCGATTCGTGGACTGCAGGAGGACCCGGTGTCGTGCGCTTCTGGGCCGGTTTCTCGTTGGCGTTGGGTCTCTTTATTGTCTATGCCACCGCGCCCAGGAATACACGTCGCGTGGTTGCGTCGGGGCGCGAGCCGTAACTTCACGCGTCCACCGACGCGGCGTATTCTCACGCGCTGGCGTCCGCCTTGAGCCCCAGGTTACGCGAGCGCACTCAGTTCGCGCCCGTCTCCAGCGTTCCCTGCTGACCCAGCATCCCCCGAATCTGGTTGTCCTTGTCGGTGAGCTGCCAGCGGATCAGCGATACCGGGATCATGCCCGCCTGGTTGAGATCGTCGTAGTAACCCTTGAGCGTGAACTTGTCTCCGCGCTGCTTCGAAAGATCCTTCATCAGGTCTTCGAGCAGGTGCTTGCCGATGACGTAGCTGGTGCCGTAGCTGGGCTGGCGCAGATAGAGCTGCTGCTCGAACCCGAGGAGGTCGAGCGTCGGACTCATCCATCCGCGCGGAGTCCAGGCGACTTGCATGTCGGCGGCCTGTTTCATCGTGAAATCGTTGCTCTGCGCATAGAGTGAGCCAAGTCCGCGTGCACAGCGCTGGGCGAGCATGATCCACTGGATCTCGCGCGCACGCGGCTGATCGTCATAGAGCCCGGCGTGCATCATCGATTCCTCGAACGCCGTCGCCATGCCTTCCGCGCGGCTGTGCCAGATGTTGTAGAGCAACGCTCCACGGCGAACGGGACTGGAGTGCGGCTCGTCGCGCATCTGCGCGAGATCCCACCAGTGGTAGAAATGCGTGTACAGCGTGTTCGGCTCGAGGTGTGTCGCGATCGAGAAGAAGTTGCGCTGCTCCTCGGGCTCCCAATGTCCGATCTGCGCGCGTAGCGCGGGATCCATGTTGGGTTTCACCGTGATGATGTCCTTGTCCTTCACGAACTTCATCAGCCGGGTGATCGAATCGTTCGCGCGCTCCTGGTACCCGGCCTCGTCCTTCGCAGGCACGATGGCCGGTCGGCCGTGATTGCGCTGCTCCTCGAGACGCAGGGACGCATGCGAGCGTGCGAGCTCGCGCTTGAGGATCGCAAGTTCCTCTTCCCACGTGAGCGGGATGAGAAAAACGTTCTGCAGCATCCACGTGTAGTTGTCCTTCCCGATGCCGGACGGGCCGTCCTTTGATGCCGCCTGCTGGTCGAGCCACGTCGCGAAATCCGCCATCGCCTGCTTCGCATCGCGAAGGGCGCGCTTGAGCTCGGAGCCGGACTTGGCGGTTCTCTGCTCGAGTGCTTCGAGGATCGGGATCTGCTTGCGAATCGACCCGGTGCCCGAGACCCAGAGGTCGCGCGCATTGCCGGTGAGGTTCGTGCGGGCCTGTTTCAGCAGCAACGGCACGACGCGCAGTTCGCTCGCGAGCTTCGCTTCGCCTTCCTTCGAGAGCGGGTACGAGTACTTCCACAGTTCGATGGCTGCGTGACCCGTCGGGCCTTCGTGATCCGGTGTATCGCTCTGAGCATCCCACACGATGGCGTAATACGCCGGGTCGCGGACCCAGGGCTGCAGAATGCGGATGTTGAAATCCATACCGTTCATCTCGGCGCGCACGATGTGCCAGTCGACCTGGCGCTCCACCGGCCATCCGCTCGGATCGATGGCCTGCAGCCTGGCCTGGTACTGCTTCAGTTCCTGGTGCCGGCGCGAGGTGGTTGCCGCCGTATAGTCCGGAGCACCTTCGCGCATCGGGGGACGCTCGAACGCCCTCCAGTCTGCGAACAGCTCCACCAAGTCCTCGTAGGACCCTTTCTGGCCGGTGTTCTGGGCAGTGTTCTGCTGGGCCGACGCGGTCGTCGCTGTGCCGGCGGCGGATGCGATTACCATGAGTGCTCCAAGGAAGATCCGACGAGTGAAGGACATGACGATTCCCGCCAGGAGTGAGTTGTTGTGGCTCCTATTGTAAGTGAACTGGCGCAGGCAGGGAGTCGCTCGCGCTACCCGCCTTGGACCACGATCGTCGGTTCGCACTCGACGGGAAAGCGCACGGAACGCGCGATGAAACACTTTTCGTGCGCTTTCGCATGCAGGCTCGCGGCCACTTCCGGATCGGAACCCTTGCGGATCGTGACGCGCGGGCGCAATACGACGCGAGTGAACTGGCCCGCGCCATCGGGCTCTTCGGCCAGTGCGCCCTGCGCGTTGTCTTCATAGGCCACGACGACGATGCCCGCATCAGCGCACAGGTGCAGGTACCAGAGCTGATGGCACGCGGAGAGCGAACCGACGAGCAGGTCCTCGGGATTCCAGCGCGTGCGATCGCCGCGGAAGTGCGGATCCGAAGAAGAAGGAATCGCCGGCTTGTCCTTCGCGCTGATCTCGTGATCGCGCTGGTACTCGCGATACGACGACGTGCCGGTGCCCGTGTTGCCGGTCCACGTCACCGTCGCGGTGTAACGATGCTCGCGCACGGTTCGCAGCATGCCGCTGTTCGCCATCCATCGCTCCGAGACCGCCCGGCCTTTCTCCATGTCGTCGACGCCGAGAATGAGCTGGTTCTGGTGGTCGCTGTACACCGCTTCGATGTTGACGCCGGCCTTCGCCATCTCGCGCGCGAGGGCTCCGAGCTGACCGGGCTTGTCCTGGTCGATGCGCAGCACCAGCACTTCGCGATCGCGCAGCACTTCGAAACCGGCCGCCTCGAGCGCCTTGCGCGCGGCGTTGCCATCGCCGAAGAGAAAGTGCGCCATCCCGTCCTTGCCCACGACGAATGCGCCCCCGCCCTCGATGCTCACGCCCGCGCGGCCCAGCGCTTCGCCCATGTCGGCCAGGGCACCCGGTTGATTCTTCAGGCGAATGTTCAGGTCACGCATGGCTCTCTCCCCCGCGGCCGGCGCTTGTACATAAACAGAGGCGCAGAGCCTAACGGCGCGGCCGCAAAGCGACAACTGCAACCCCTGCGCCAAGGAAGTGCGTTTGCACGGCGTCTAATTGCAGGCTCACACAGGCAGGCATGACGTGAACTGCCGACCGTGTGTCCAATGAGAGGGAACAACAATGGCATACGCGTACGCGCCGCATTCCTGGAATGCCAATCGGTTCTTCGGGTTCTTCGTCGCCCTGGCGATCAATGTACTACTGCTATACGGGCTCGCTGCCGGGCTGGTTTTTCACCCTCCTGTCGATACGACGCCGCCGGTAGTCGTGATACCCGTCCTCGAACCTGACAAGCCGGTGCCTCCGCCAGCCGCTCCGGACCCCTACGTACCTGGCCGCATCGCGGTTGATCCACCGGGCCTGCCGCCGATGAACTCGATCACGCTCGAGCGGGATCCGATCGTTGCCGGTCCGACGATCGTGAAAAGCGGTGGCTCGGGCACCATGGGAAGCGCTCCGATCATCACTGAGCTCCAGGTCGATCCGGCTTTCTTCGTGAAGCCAAACTATCCGCCGCGATCCGTCGCACTCGAGGAAGAGGGCATCGTACAACTGCTGGTCTATGTTCTGCCCGACGGTCGCGTGGGTGATGTCCGGGTTCGCAAGAGCAGTGGATATCCGCGTCTGGATACTGCAGCCGTAAAGACAGTTCGCACGAAGTGGCGTTTCCGGCCGCGCACGCAGGACGGAGTCCCAGTAGAGGGCTGGGGCACTTACTCCGTGCGCTTCGCACTGGTCAACTGACGGGTTCCGGAAGCTGCCACTGCACGCGCGGCTGACGTCTTCCTCTCGATTCCCGGCAGACGACTAGAATCCAAACCGCGCGACGCATTTCGCGGCGCGGTACGCGCATTTCGCGCACATCCCCGGCACGTTGTCGAGCAGGCAACGTCCGATCCTGCGCAGCCGCTCGAGATCATCCTGCTCACCTGGTCCTCATCGAACAGGTCGGCGAGCAAGATGGAGCCCACGATCGTTCCGCCGACTTCGACCGTCAACGCCAACCGTCCCCCGTCGTGCTGTCCGAGACTCACTGCCGCCGTAGCGGTTGCCGGCCGTGGATCGCCGTGCCGGTAGCGCGCAGCGCAGACCTCGAAACGGATACTGCCTTGCGCGAAGGAGGCGTCGTCCCAGCTCAAGGAAACTTCGCAATGGCCGTCCGCTGTCGTGAAGCGAAAGGTGCTCATGCGTGGCATGACTCGACCTTTTTTTTGCGAGGAGGCATCCTTGTGCGCTGCACATGTTGTTCGAATGCGCGGAACGGGTGCGATGGCTATACTGGCGCAGTCTTCAAGACGCCACAAGAATAAGGCAACCGCGTTCCCATCGACTCCCCTCGACTGCGAGTGCTACGGAAGGAGGCCTCATGCACACCCATGCGCGGCTCTTGCTCGCCGTCATCTGGTTGTTCACGGCAATCAAGGTGTTTGCCTATGACCTCGCTTACCACGAGGACATCAGTCACCGCGCGCTCCTCCAGCTGAATTTCACCGGGGACGCGCGCCGGCTCGTGTCGAACTACAACATGGCCGTCGACATCAAGGTGAACACCGCCGGTCTGATCCTCGACTACCTGCGCAAGGAACATTACGACGATCGTTTTCGTTTCAGCGAGCACAAGGCGCTGCGCGATCTGATGCTTGCGGATCTCTCGCGCCTCGGACGGCTGGACTGTTCTGACGATGATGACCTCTACACGTTCGCGGCCGCTGTCGGATTGATGCACCATGCGTTCCAGGATTTCTACGTGCACAGCAATCACACCGAGGTGACCTCGTTGACGCTCGATGGACGAGGCTTGCCGTATTCCTTTCCGACGTTTGACGACGTGCTGCAACCGGCCCAGGGCCTGGACGGACTCAAGGCCGCGTGGCTCGCGGATGTTGAGCGGGATGTCGCGGAAGCATTGATCTCGGGCGCGTACTTCACCAGCCCACCCGACATCCTCGATCCCAACGGCGACCCCAAGCTACTGCACCACGACATCCTCAACAAGGACAAGGCTGCGGGCGCGGGTGATTATCTCTACGCATCGCGCGCGAACCGCGCGCTCATGCACCAGAGAAGCACGCGAGTCGCAACTCGCGAGATGCTCGTGCTGGATCAGAAACTACGGGCCGTGAACGGCGGATGCCGCGATACGCTGCGGGAATACGAGTTCGGCATCCTGGAGCAGGCCTGGCAGACCACGAAGCGCCTCCTTCTGAAGGCCGCGGGCTCGACGTTCGGTCACTGGAGATCCGGGAGCTTCGTGTTCGAGGGAGATGAGCTGCGCATCACCATCACGGTGCCCTCCGTCTATCCCGACTCGCCGCCTGCTACGAAGAAGACCTGGACCTACGAAGTTGAGAACCTGGGGCTCGAACCAATCAGATTGCTGCGAGTGAGCGGAGACACTCCTCTGCAGGCAGGCGAAGTACCGGCGGTGCAGGGCTGGAACGCGGCACGCCGGGGAGATGACCTGGAATGGACAGCCTCGCCGGGTGACGAGATCGCTCCAGGCGCGAAGCAGACATTCGAAGTGCTGCCGGCCCGCAATGCCGTACCCGGTTACGTTCAAATGACCACCGATACGGGGCATCATGCGTCGCAACTGGTCGGGCCCGTTACTCCAGACTGGTTCGATGCGTCCTTTCTCAGAGCCGCAGCGCTACTTGCCGATCTCGACGAAAAGGAAGTACTGGACGATGCGGGCATCCCGCCGAGCTCGCGCGATCCTCCCTTCGTGCCGCGCGACGGAAAGGCCAGCAAAGGTTATTCGACCGTGCTGTTCTGGGGGGCATTGATCGTAGTGGCCGTAGTCGCGTTTGCGGCTGGCCGCCGCAGGACAGTGCGCTAGCCTGGCAGCGACTCAATGCCGGTCGACGCGGCAGCCGTAGCACCCGTAGCGAGCGAAATGGACGTGCAGGTACGCGGCTGCCTCGTTGGCCAGCAGACGATGAAACGTGGCTTCGGCCGTATCGCCCGGAACGACTTCCGCGTCGATGATCTCGTCGCGCGAGTTATACGCCCGCACCGACAGCAGGCGCGTCGAGAGATAGGGCGGAATGGCATCCACGATTCGTACGGGTGCCCTGGCCGCAGGTCGCACGAAAATCGGTCCCGATGCACGATAGGGCGAGTCAGTCGGCTGATGCACGTAGGGCAGCAGGATCACTTCCTCCCCGAGTGGCGCGTCTTCGAGACTCACGCGGCAGGGGAACGATCCAACCTTGTCCACGCGCATGCGACGCATACCGTTGGCCTGCAGGTCGGCATCGCTGCGGCGTAGCACGTCCTGGAACTCAACAGGATCGAGCCCTGAAAGAATGAACGCCATCGGGGTCTCCTGGAAAGGGGGCAGCGGATCGATGGCGCGCATGATGCGCTGCCGGCTCAAAGCCGGCATTCCGATTCTTGCGATCTAACTCCGGAGCATCAAGGCGCCGAGCAGGCCTTGATGAACCCGGCATCCGCGTAGGCCAGCTGGCTCGCCGGCGAACGGTGAAAGTCTAGCGGAGAGCACCATCCGGCGCGCGGCCCGCGATGGTGGCGACCGTCGCGATGAGCTCTGACATCTCGACCGGTTTCGCCAGGTGTACCAGGAACCCCGCGCGCAGGGCACGAGTGCGATCTTCCGTGCGCGCGAAAGCCGTCAACGCGATCGCGGGGATAATTCCGCCTTGCTGCCCGCCTGAAGCGCGAACCCGCCGCAGCAGCTCATATCCATCGACCTCCGGCATGCCAATATCGCTGATGAGGACGTCCGGCCGCTCCTGCGAGATCACGCGGAGCGCTTGCGCGGCGCTATCGGCGGTCATGAGCACCGCCCCGCATTCGGACAGCACGCGCTGCAGCAGCGCGCGGGAATCCGGTTCGTCGTCGACGACCAACACCCTGATACCTGACAGGTCGGGCCGCTCCAAGTCGGTAGCGGGCGCGCGTGGTCCGCGAGGATGCATGCGCTCGGAGGCGTCCGGGCGGCGATGCACGATCGTGAGCGGAAGCTTGACTGTAAAAGTCGACCCCTTGTTCTCGCCCGGACTGCTGACACTCACCGAGCCGCCGTGCAGCTCCACGAGCTGCCTGGCTATCGCGAGTCCCAGGCCGAGACCACTGTAGGACCGCGTCGTCGAGGCATCGGCCTGGCGGAAACGTTCAAAGACGAGCGGCAGGAACTCGGGCGTGATGCCGATGCCCGTGTCGGCCACGCCGATCTCGATGTGAGAGTTCACCCGTTGCAGCGTCACCTGGATCTTGCCGCCACGCGGTGTGAACTTGATGGCATTCGACAGCAGGTTCCAGACGACCTGCTGCAGCCGGCCGGGATCGCCGGAGATCGGCCGTGCCGAGGGATCGAGCACTTTCTCCAGCCGTATTCCCTTGACAGTCATGGCGTAGCGCAGCGTCTCGATCGCCGCCTCAATGAAGGGAGCGGGTTCGACTTCCTGCACATCGAGCCGCATCTTGCCTGAAGTGATGCGGCTCATATCCAGCAGATCGTCGATGAGCTGGGTCTGTGCGCGTGCGTTGCGCTCGATGGATTCCACTCCCTGCTCGATGTCGGCAGAAGACAATGACCCCACCCGGAGTACCTGCGCCCACCCCAGGATCGCACTTAACGGAGTCCGCAGTTCGTGGGAAAGCGTGGCGAGAAACTCGTCTTTCATCGAGCTGGCGCGCTCTGCGGCGCTCCTCGCGACGCGTTCACTCTCCAGCAGCTGCTTGCGCTCCTCGGCCGCGGTCGTGGCAGACTCAAACATCCGTGCATTGTCGATGGCCACGGCGGCCTGTGCGGCGAGACCCACGATCACCCGCTCGGCGCGCTCGGTGAAGACGCCGGTCCGCGAATCGCCGAAGAACAGGCCGCCGATCGTTTCGGCGGAGCGGGAAATCACTGGCACTGCGAGATAACTGCGCACAGGCAAATGCCCCTTGGGCATGCCGTGGTGCGGCGGCCAGCGTCCGTAGCGGGGATCCGAGAGAATATCCTCCGAACGGATAGGCCCCTCGCCTCGAAAAGTGGCGCCGAACAGCGGCGTCGCTCGCGGGTGACCGAAGGTTTCGAATGCTGCGCGCGGCGCGCCGGAAAGCGTGTACAGCATGTACGACTCGCCGCTGCTGTCCGTCGTGTTGTAGAAGAACGCGCCGAATTGCGCCCCGCTGAGCTGCGTAGCAGCATCCGTGACGGACTGGAGCAGCGACTGCAGGTCGAGGTTCGAGGCGAGCTTGCTGAACGTGCGGTTGAGCAGGTCGAGAACGCGAGTCTCTTCTTCCAGCGCCCGTTCGGCCTTGCGCCGGCCGGTAATGTCGCGGAAGCTCCAGACGCGACCCACCACGCGATCGCCGACGAGCTGGGGTCGCGAATGGCGCTCGAGCACGCGCCCATCCATCAGTTCCAGGATGTCGAAACTGTCCGCGCGCGGCGCCGCGTAGATCTGCTCCATGCGTGCCAGGAAGCCGGCTGGGTCTGAGAACTGCGCGCATGTGTGGTTGCGCACGGCATCGCCCGAGGACGCTTCATCCGGCGCGGGCCGGAGGCCCCACATGTCGGCGTACTTCTCGTTGAAATGGCGAACCCCGCGCTGTTCGTCCATGACGATGATCCCGTCGGTCGTCGACTCCAGCGTGGCTTGCAGCATCGCGAGCGAACTCGCCAGCTCCCCGGTGCGCCGTTCCAGCGCTTCCTTGGCCTCGAGCAGGTCGCGCTCGGCGCGTTGCCGGGCCTGCCGGATGCTGACGGCATTCTGCGCGGTCACCGACCGCAGCCCTTCTTCTTCGTCTTCGATACGCACTACTCGATTCCCAGCTCCTGCGACGCGAGCCGCGTGCCCTGCACGCGCGCCGCGATCTTTGCGAAAGCCTGGCCGCGAGTCGTGGACATGTCGTCGCAGAAAGGCGAGAAACCGCAGTCATCCGTCGTGCCGAGCCGGTCCACCGGGATGTACTCGGCAGCCTCGAGCACGCGGTCACGGATCTCCTCCACGCTCTCCAGCCGCGGATCGATCGGCGAGACAACCCCCACGAAGATCCGCTGCCCCGGCTTCATGTGCTCGCGGATGAGCCGCAGCGCGTAGTGCGGGTCGCGTTCACCGGCCAGCGCAACGTAGAAGTTTCCGGCCTTGAGCTCGAAGAGCGCCGGCAGCAGGGCGGCGTAATCCACGTCCGCGCTGTGCGTGGAATCGCGATCGCCGCCGGGGCAGGTGTGCACGCCAATGCGCGCGCGTTCCTGCGCCGAGAAACGCGCCAGCGCGAGATTGTTGAGATCGATAAAGGATTCCAGCAGATTTCCGGAAGGGTCGACCTTCATCGCGAGGCGCCCCTCGGTGAAATCCACCTGGACTGCGTGCACGCCTTTCTGCAGACAGCGGCGAATCTCCTTTTCATGCTCGCCCAGCAGGTCGACCATGAATTCGTCCCGTGAATAACCCGGTATGCCTTCGGCCGGGTACATGAGGCTCAGGGCTGAAGGCGAAATGACTGCCTGCTTGAGCGGCATCCGCGTATAGCGCTGTGCGATATCGATATAGCAATCGGCGTAGCGTTCGTAGCGGAAAGGCCCCTTTACCAGCTTCAGCATCCTGCGCGTGTGGCCTGCGGCGAACGGGATGCGAAAGCCGTCAGGCGTGGTATTCGCGCTGCCCTCGACACTGTAAGTCCAGAAATTCTGATACTTGCGCTGTTCGCCGTCGGTGATCACCGGAGATCCGGTAGCCTCGAATCGCTCTACCGTGTCCTTGACGGCAGCGTCGCACAGGGCATCCAGCGCCGGGTCCAGGCGACCCAGGCGTGCCGTTGCCGCGATGAATTCGGGTGGCCGCGGAATACTTCCAATGGGTTCGGTGGGTATTGGCACGAGTGGGTTCCGCCAGGCCATGTAATTACCAGGAAAGCGCCGCTTCCGTTTTGTAGCACCAGTGCGTCAGGGCTTACTGTCGGCATTGTCCTACAGAGAAGAGAGGTCGCAGTTCTCACGCGAGACACGGACCCGGGGAACGTGAACTCCTGGGATGGCGAGACGGGCGCCGAAGTCGCGAATATCGTGGAGCGGTCCCGGCGCTAGCGGCGCGAGCCTTCGATCGAAACGACGAGCAGCGTCGCTCCGCTCTCGCTGCTCATCCGCCACGGTCCGGTCACGTCATCGCGCAGGAGCGAATCGTGGCGCTCCAGGCGATCTCGCTGATTCCCGGATTGGACGTCGATGGCGCCTTCCTGGCAAAAAACCAGGTTGGCCGAAGGGAGTGGCGCATCGACCGTGGACGCCGCCACGCGCACACGGCGAACCGAATGCTCGTGGCGTCCGCGCCGCGTCATCACGTTGAAATCGAGAACTTCGCCGCCGATGAGCGCACCGTGCGTGGCGACGTCACCCGGAAAAGCAATGGGTGGTGAGTCGTCGCGCAGATCGACCGGCGCGTGGCCGTGCACCGAAAGCCGCAGCCCCGCGCCGGCCACGACGGCCAGTGTGCGATCGACACCCGGAAAACCTGAAAATGGCCCGTCTGCGGCCACGCGCGCCATGCTGATGCGCCAATCGAACTGCGCCAGCGCAGCACCGCCGGGGCTGACTGCAATTTCGGCCGTCTCGCCGCCGCCGTTTTTCCACGGCATGCGGAGATACTCGTGCGACCGGATGACGCGGGCGCGTCCCACGGTAACCGCGCCAGCGATTACATCCCTGCGCCGAGCGGCTTGCCGTTGGCGGTGAGTGCGCCGTTCCTGAACTCGATGCGCGACTCGAGCCGTTCGCCGTTTCGCCTGACGTAGCCCGCCTGCTCCATGGCAGCGACCTGCTGACGGACCATCTCCAGCGTGGCGTTCGGACTCGCCGCCGGGGGTCCTTCTTCCACAGTTTCGACGCCTTCCGCATCGACCTTCTCCGCAGTCGCGACCATGGCCGCCCAGTCCTTCTCGAGCAGACCCTGCGAGACCCACACGTCGAACGCCGCTTCCAGTTTTGACAGCAGAGCCATCGACGACTGCATGGCGTCGAGTTCTTCGCGCGTGATCTCCTGGACCTTGAGATTGCCCTTGATGCCGAATTCTCCTTCGGGCATGCGGAAGCCTATGCGGTCGATGACCAGCTGCGGCGAATGCTCGAGCAGCGTCGGCGCGTGCTCGGCGAGGATGCCTCCGATGGTCGCGGCCAGCATGGGATCGTTGAAAGCAGTCGTCTTCGTCGCTTCCTGGTACTTGCGCGAGATCTCGGCGAGTGTCTTTCCGTGAAGATGCGTCAGCGCGAGCTGGTAGGCGAGATCCGTGATCTTCACCTGGTCCATGACGAAGTTGCCGACCTTGGCGTCGAGCGCGACGTCGTAGTAGTCGCCGTCCGCGCCGGCACGCAGCTTGTAGATGAGGTCGTCCATCTGCATGTCGGTGCCGGAGCCGGTTACCTCGCCGTCCACGGTCATCCGTTTCCAGCCGAACGAGGCATCACCGGCATAAAGCTCCTCGAAGACGCGGTGGAAGTCGCAGTCGAACTTGATGTCTTCGAACGTCATGGCCGTCTGGTCGCCGGTGCGGCCCACGAGCCCGGGCGCCTCGGCCTCGCATTCAAAGGAATCGAGGGTGCCGTCGAAGGAAAACTCCGCCTCGAAACCCTTCCATTCGACGTAGCCGTTCGGCTTCATCTCCTTCTTGAACGGCGGGCTGGTGATACTGGTGGTTCCACCACCGAGGAAGCCGACGCGCGTGACCGCGACGAAGGGCTCCGTCACACCGAGTTCTTTCCGCAGCTCGGCGACCGTTTTCTCGTCGAGCACGAGCCGCGTCTCGATGCGGGCCAGCCCGAGGCTCCGGAAGCCGGGGATGGGGCCATGCTGCAAGTCGTTACGCAGCGTCAGGCGAAAGGGTTTTCCCGCGCTCTCGCCGCCATCGGTGGAGGGACCCTGGATCGCCGCGGCGAGCTCGGGTGTGAGTTCGAACGTGATCGTCTCGGTCGAGCGGAAGAGGCCCTGCTTCTTTTCGCGACTGGCGATTCGATAGATGTGCCCGGCCTGGCTCGCCATCTCGTGTTCCCACGCGTTCACGCGTGAATGCGCCGCCTGTCCGGTGGCCCACGAGAGACCGACGTAAACCGGGACGAGCGCGACGACGGCGATGCCGATGATGGCGTTTCTGTTCATTAGATCTCCCTGGCTCCGTCAGTCAGGAGCGGGCGGCAGTGTAACCCAGTCGCCTGAAAACCAGCGGGCGGTGGCCTCTCGGCCGCCGCCCGCAGGAGTCTCAGGGTCAGGACTGTGGTAGTGCTCTCAGGATCGCTCGGTGAGGTTTGAGGTAACCAGCGCGCGATACACCTTCACGCGCCGGAGGCCCACGTGCGTGACCACCAGCGTCTCGCCGGCGGGCACGAGGATCATGGACACCTGCGTCCCTTCTTCTTCCTCAAGCTGGTCTGCCGGCAGGCGCACCGGCTGGCCGACCGTGCCGAACAGGCTGACGTTCGCGTCGAACACCGACCAGTCGATGGAGGTGTCGTCCTCTTCTTCACCGGCAAACGTCTGCTGCAAGCTGTTCTGCGCGCTGACGTTGATGATGAAGCCACCCTCGTCGATCTCGTCGAGCACGGCGCCCGGGTCGAAGAACAGCGCCCGGTTCACGGGTGCGGGCGATCCCAGGGCCACCGTTCCAGCCCCGCCCCCGGCGAAGTTCACGAAGGCCTGCGAGATGGGTGCGCCTCCCACGGTTGGTATGAAGAGGAACAGCCTCTCCACCTCTGCGCCTGTAGTGACCACGTCGATACCTTGCCCCGGCGCACCGATCCCGACAGGCGTGCCTCCGGTGAACGTGCCACCGGCTCGCAGGTCGACGCGACCGCCGCGCACGTCCAGGCCGACACCGAAATCCGCCGTGCCGTTGCCAACGATATTCTGACCCGCCGCCACGAACACATTGCCGGTGTTGGCGTCCAGGAGGCTCAGCCGGATGTTGCCATCGCGTGCGATGTAACGGATCGCGCCACCGTTCGAAACGGCGCTCGTGGCGGCATTCATGTTGATCGAACGCCCATCGATCGCGATCGGGCCGCTGGCGGACGTGAAGTTCGCCTGCTGCACGATCGCACCAGTGGCCTGGATGTCGACCGCGTTGCCCACACCCGAGGAACTCAGCGCGCCCAGGTTGATGTCGTTGGCCTCGGCGATGAACATGCCGCCCGCCGACGTGGAGGCCGTGAGCGACGTCACCGCCGTGTTCAGGCGATTGCCCGCGGTGCCGATCGAGCCGGCCGTAAGCGTGGCGGCACCGGCTGCGAGTGCGTTACCCGCACCACCCGAATCGGTCAGCGCACCGGTAGTCGAGAGCGAGGCCGCACCCGTAACGGTCACCGTGCCGAGTGTCATGCCACCACTCGATGTCAACGTCGTCGAGCCACCAGTCACACTTGCTGTCATGGCTCCAGTCGAGGTCGCGTCCACGAGGCCGGCGCCGGCGGCTGCATTAAGAGCCAGCGTGCCCTGGTCGCTGAGGAACTGGTTGCCCGTGGTGGTCGTGTTGAGCGTGGTGACCGCCGTCTCGAAACGATCCGCAGCCGAGGTACCGATGCTGTTCGCGTTAGCCGTGAGTGTGCCGGCTGTCACCGACACCCCCGCGCCATCGGTCAGCGTGCCGCCCGTGGCCGTGAGGTTCGCCGCGCCGCCGCCGACGTTGACCGTGCCGACGCTCATATTGCCCGTCGAGGCCAGCGTTGCAGAACCGCCCGTGACATTGGTCGCGGTCATCGTTCCGCCCGAGGTCACATTGACGGCGCCGGCGCCCGCAGCGGCAGTCAGCGTGACCGCATCTGCTTCGGCGATGAACTGATCACCGGTCGAAGTGGCGTTCAGCGACGTGGCTGCCGTTCCGAAGCGATTGCCGGCGGTACCGATCGTTCCTGCGTTGAGCGTCACCGTGCCAGCCGTAACCGATGCAGCGTTGCCTGCGGCATCCGTTAATGCGCCAGCTGTAGCCGTGAGGGTCGCAGCGCCAGCGCCGACGTTGACGGTGCCGAGCGTCATTCCGCCCGCGGCCGAAGCCAGGTTCGCGGAGCCGCCCGTCGCCGTGACAACCGTCATCGCGCCGCCGGAGGTAACGTCAATCGCGCCTGCGCCTGCTGCAGCAGTCAGAGTGACGGCGTCTGCTTCGGCGATGAACTGGTTGCCGGTCGTGTTCGTGTTCAGCGTCGCGACGTTGGTGCCGAAGCGGTTCGTTGCAGTGCCGATCGTCGCTGCATTCAGGGTCGCCGTGCCTGCGGTAACCGATGCGGCATTGCCCGCGGCATCCGTCAGTGCGCCGCCAGTAGCAGCAAGGGTCGCGTTGCCAGCACCCACGTTCACCGTACCAAGCGTCATTCCGCCGGAGGCCGAAGCCAGGTTCGCGGAGCCGCCCGTCACTGCGGCGACTGTCATGGCGCCTCCGGAGGTCACGTCGACCGCGCCGACGCCGGCCGCAGCCGTCAGAGCGACTGCATCCGCCTCGGCGATGAACTGATCGCCGGTCGTCGTGGTGGTCAGCGTGCCGACGCCCGTGCCGAATCGGTTCGCGGCCGTTCCGATCGTCGCGGCATTGATGTTCAGGTTCGCGGCCGTGACGGAAGGCGCATTACCGGCGGCGTCGGTGAGCGCACCGCCCGTTGCCGTGAGGTTTGCCGTTCCAGCGCCCACGTTGACGTTGCCAAGGGTCATGCCACCCGAGTTCGCTGTGAGCGTCGCGGAAGCGCCGCTCACGTTCGTCACCGTCATCGCGCCACCTGAGGCGACATCCACCGCGCCAATGCCCGCGGATGCGCTCAGATTCAACGTGCCGGCATCAATGACGAACTGGTTGCCCGTGGTGACTGTGCTGAGCGAGTTCACCGCGGTGTTGAGGCGGTTGGCAGCGGAGCCGATCGTGTCGGCGCTGATGTTCAGGCTGTTCGCGTTGACAGACGTCCCGGCGCCGTCGGTGACCGCGGTGGCCACCAGAGTGACGACACCTGCGTTGACTGTGCCGAGATTCAACGCGTCGGAATCGACCACCGTGAGGTCGGATGCGCCGGTAATAGCGGCATCGAGGTTCGTGACGCTGGTATTGAGTGTCACGTTTCCGCCGGCGGCACCCGAATTGAAGATGAGCGAGTTCGCCGTCAACGACAGTACTCGGGACGCGGGTCCGGCATCGCTGTCGATCACGTCCGTTGTACCCTGGACGAGCAGCGTGCCAGCCGGCGCGTCTGTCAGCCCGCCCGCGGGCAGTGTGAGGATGTTGCCCGAGCGCAAGCCGACCTGCGTGGTGTTGCCGGCGCCGATGTTGATGGCGCCCGGGGCGAACGCGGAGGCGTTCAGGTTGCCGGCGGACTGCACGATGATCTCGCCCGCTCGATTGACTCCCGATCCCAGCGTGATTCCGCCAGCGGCGACGGTTGGGATCTGTACCAGGTTCAGGTTGATGTCGCCTGTGCTGCTTTGCGCATTGGCACTTAGCGCGCCAGCCGTGTTGACGTCGATGGACGAGCCCGTGCCCGCCAGGAAATCCGTGATGCTGCCGAGGTTGGTCGCCGCCAGCAGGCTGACGCTGCCGCCGGTGAGCGCGGTCGCGTCGCTGCCGTCGTCGAGGATCTGACCGGTTGTTGACACCAGGTTGATGGCGCCGCCGGCCGTCACCGTCGTCAGCGTCATGTCCCCAGTCGTGGAGAGTGTGGCGGACCCTCCGGTGACGTTGTTGACCGCCATCGTGCCTGTGTTCGTGACGTTCACCGCTCCGGCGCCGGCCGATGCCGTCAGCGCGAGGTTGCCGGTGTTGGCGACGAACTGGTTGCCCGTCGTAGTTGCAGTGAGAGTTGAAACGGCCGTATCGAACCGGTCGGCCACGCTCGTGCCGATGGTCGATGCATTCGCGACCAGCGAACCTGCCGTGACGGACGGGCCGGCACCATCGGTGAGTGCGCCGCCGGTAGCCGTGAGATTCGCGATGCCGCCGCCCACGTTGACGGTGCCGAGCGTCATGTCGCCCGTCGAAGCCAGGGTAGCCGAGCCGCCGGTGACCGTGTTGACGGTCATCGCGCCGCCCGAGGTCACGTCGACCGCGCCGGCACCACCGGCTGCCGTCAGCGCGACGCCATCGGCTTCGGTGATGAACTGGCCGGCCGTCGAAGTCGTGTTCAGCGTGGCAACGCTGGTGCCAAAGCGGTTGCCGGCACTGCCGATGCTGGCCGCATTCGCATTGAGCGTCGCGGCGGTGACGGACGCAGCCGATCCCGCCGCATCGGTGAGTGCGCCGCCGGTTGCGGTGAGATTCGCGATGCCGCCGCCCACGTTGACGGTGCCGAGCGTCATGCCGCCGCTGTTCGCAATCAGTGTTGCATTCGCGCCGGTGACGGTGTTCACCGTCATGAGTCCGCCGGAGGTGACCTCAACCGTGCCGGCACCACCGGCTGCCGTCAGCGCGACGCCATCGGCTTCGGTGATGAACTGGCCGGCCGTCGATGTCGTGTTCAGCATGGCAACGTTGGTGCCAAAGCGATTGCCGGCACTGCCGATGCTGGCCGCATTCGCATTGAGCGTCGCGGCGGTGACGGACGCAGCCGTTCCTGCCGCATCGGTGAGTGCGCCGCCGGTCGCCGTGAGGCTGGCGATGCCGCCGCCCACGTTCACGGTGCCGAGCGTCATGTCACCCGTCGAAGCCAGGGTGGCCGAGCCGCCGGTGACCGTGTTGACGGTCATCGCGCCGCCCGAGGTCACGTCGACCGCGCCGGCGCCACCGGCTGCCGTCAGCGCAACGCCATCGGCTTCCGTGATGAACTGGCCAGCCGTCGATGTCGTGTTCAGCGTGGCAACGCTGGTGCCAAAGCGGTTGCCGGCACTGCCGATGCTGGCCGCATTCGCATTGAGCGTCGCGGCGGTGACGGACGCAGCCGTTCCTGCCGCATCGGTGAGTGCGCCGCCGGTTGCGGTGAGACTGGCGGTGCCGCCGCCCACGTTCACGGTGCCGAGCGTCATGTCGCCGTTGGAGGCCAGTGTCGCGCCGCTACCCGTAACGCTCGTGATGGTCATCGGACCGCCAGAGGCGATATCCACGGCTCCGGCACCCGCGGCGGCAGTGACACTGACGTCGCTGGCCTCGGTGATGAACTGGTTGCCGGTGGTCGTCGTGCCGAGAACGTTGACGTTGGTGCCAAAGCGATTGCCGGCACTGCCGATGCTGGCCGCATTCGCATTGAGCGTCGCGGCGGTGACAGAAGGCGCGACCGGATCGGCCGCGTCCGTGAGTGCTGCGCCCGTCGCAGTGAGATTCGCGGTACCGGCACCGACGTTCACCGTTCCCAGTGTCATGCCGCCGCTGTTCGCAATCAGTGTTGCGTTCGCGCCGGTGACGGTGTTCACCGTCATGAGTCCGCCGGAAGTGACGTTGACCGAGCCGGCGCCGCCCGCGGCCGTGAGATTCAGGGTGCCGCCATCGGTGATGAACTGATCGCCGGTGCTGGTCGAGTTCAGCGAGGTGACGGCTGTGTCCAGCACGTTGGCGCCAGTGCCAATCGTGCTTGCGTTCAGGAGCGCCGAGGCTGCCGTGATCGAGGTGGCGCCGCCATCCGTCAGGGTGCCTCCACCCGTGTTGATGTTGACGGTGCCCGTCCCGGCGTTGACGGTGACGAGCGTGACGTTGCCGCCTGCCGTGAACGTGATGTTCTGGTTCGTCGTTTCCGCCGTCAGTCCGACGCCGTCCTGCTCACCAATGAAGATCTCGCCGGCGCTCGCGTCGGCATTGATATTAGTGGCCGTCGTATCCAGCTGCCCGGTGAGACCGGCTGCGCCGAAGGCTGTGCCGATCAGGCCGAGATTGCCCGTGACGAGACGCGTCGTGTTGTCGCCGTCGTCGGTGATCGCGCCGGCCGCCTGGATCGTAATGTTCTGGGCGCTGAGTGCGCCGAGCGCAAGGCCGTCGGTCTCGATCACGGTCAGCTCATTGGCCGTGAGGGTGGCCGAGAGCGAGTTCACGGTGGTGTTGAGAGCTGTATTTCCGCCGGCGGAGCCGGAACTGAAGATCAACGTGCCCGCAGTGATGTCGACGCCGCGCGGCGTGAGGCCGTTTTCGACGACGTCCGTGGTTCCAGCAAGGAGCAGGGTGCTCGGCGCAAAATCCGTGGGGAGGCCGTTCTCATCCAGTGTCAGTACGCCACCCGAGCGCAGCGCCAGGGAGGCCGTATTATTAAGGCCGATATCGATCGCATTCGCGTTGAATCCGGTGGTAATGAGATTGCCAGCCGAGCGCAGAACGATGCGGCCCGACACGCCGTCGGTATCGCCTAGAGTGATGTTGGCGGCCCCGACCGTAGGCGTCTGGACCAGGTTCAGGTGAATCTCGCCGTTGTCCGCAGTGACGGTCACGTCGAGCGCGCCCGTGGTGTCGACATCCACTGAAGAACCGGTGCCCGCAAGGAATTCGGCTGCACTGACGCTCCCGATCCGCGTCGCCGCGGCCAGGGTAATTGTCGTGCCAGCAACGTCCGTCGCATCGTTGTCGTCGTCGAGGATGGACGTGCCCGCAGTGATGGTAACGTTACCGCCCGCGGTGATCGCGTTCAGCACGACCGAATCCTGTTCCAGGACCACGATGTTGCCGGTTGTGGCAGTGGCGGTCAGCGAAGCCGCGTTCGTGTCGATGTCGGCGTTGGCTGCCGTCGTGCCGATGTTGGTTGCCGCCGTCAGCGTTACGCCGTTGGCGGTGACGCGCGTGCCCTGCACGCCGTCGTCAAGAATCGACGTGCCTGCGGCGATGTTGACGTTGCCGCCCGCGGTGACTGCATTCAGGATGATCGAGTCCTGCTCTGCGACGAAGAGGTTGCCGGTGGTGGCGGTGGCGGTGAGCGAAGTCGCGTTGGTATCGATGTCGTCGTTAGCGGCCGCAGCGCCGCCGTTGGTCGCCGCCGTCAGTGTCACGAGGTTGCCGGTGATGCGTGTGGCCTGCACACCATCGTCGATGATCGATCCGGCCGTCGAGGTGACGCTGACGTTACCCGTCGTCGTGATCGTGGTAATCGTCGCGTCGCCTTCGCTAGAGATCGTCACGGCGCCCGTGCCGGCCTGGATCGTGCTGCCGGCACCCATCGTGACGACTGCCGGATCCTCCGCGGCCGCGCCGGCGGGCGTCCCGCCTGCATCATTCGCGAGCAACGACACATTGCCATTGGCCGTAATGATGTCGACGTTCGTGGCGAGCGTGATGTCGTCGCCTGCGCGTAAAATCAGGCCCGCACCGGCCACCGCGCTGCCGCTGGCGTTGATGTCTTCGTTGACGCTGATGTCCGTGTGCGCCTGCAACTCGACGTCCGTGCCACCGTTCATCAGGGCGGTGATGACGTCGGCATCGATCGTCACGTCGTCCGCCGGATCTTCCGCGAACGCGTACCGGTTGTTGTTTGCATCGTCCGTGCCGCCGCCTCCAATGAGGTCGAGCGTCGTTCCGCCATTCTGGATGCTGATGTTGCGCGGATCGAGCAGCAGCCGGCCGTTGCGGCCGTTCGTCGAACCAAGGTTCGCGAAACCGCGGAAGAGCAGTGTTTCCTTGCCGGAAACTTCGGCGAAGCCGCCGTTGCCGGAGCCGGCGCCGCGCGCCGTGATCAGGCCCTGGAACCGCGTCGTGTCGTCTGCCCACACCACGACCTTGCCGCCATCGCCGTCGACGCGAGCGCTGGCATCGATTCGCGAGCCGCTGCTCACGAAGGTGCGCGAAGCATTCAGTATGTCTGCATTGCGGCCTTGGTAGTCGCCGCCGATCAGCGCCGTGCCGCCACCGGCGTCACCGGAAACATTGACGCTGGCATTGCCGAAGAGCCCGACCTGGTCGCCGAGAACGCTGACGGTGCCGCCCGTGCTGCCGCCACCAACGCCCGACGCATCGAGCGTTCCGCTGTTTATCACTGTGCCTTCCGGGCCGAGGAGGCGGATGGTGCCGCCCACGTTCTCGATCCGGTTGGCGCGAATCACGCCGTCGTTGTTGATCACGCGGTCGAACACGCCGTGCGCGGCTTCGGCCGTGAGGAACACCTGGCCGCCATTCGCCTGGATCGTGCCTGCGTTGTTCACGGCAGTGCCGGACCCGGTCTGCAGTGAGCCGTCGATTTCGAAGCGCATCAGGCCGTCGCCGTAAAAATCGAGTGTCGCGGTCGCGCCGGCCGCGAGATTCACTACGCCAAAGTCAGCAACGATGAGGCCGTTGTTCGAGACCGAGCCGCCGATCAGCGAAATGCTGCCGCCGCGCGCCGCGACCAGAGTGCCGTCGTTGACGACCGTGCCGCCCTTGCCGCCGAGGCTGAAATGCCCGGTGGCCTCGTCATAGCTCATGACATCCAGCGAGCTCGCCACCAGCGAGCCGACGTTCACCTGCGCCGTGCGGCCGAACAGGATGCCGTTCGAGTTGATCAGGAAGATCTGCCCATTCGCCTGCACCGTGCCGTAGATCCGGCTCGCCGACTGGTCGTGAATCTGGTTGAGCGCGACCGCGGAGCTGTTCGGCTGCTGGAACAGCACGCTTTCGTGCGCGGCGACATTGAAGGACTGCCAGTCGATGCGCAGGAAGTTCGACCCCTGGTCGATGGTCGTGGCGGCATCGTTCTGCGTGATGGTTCCCGTGCCCGCCGTGACTACGCCGCCTTCCGGACCGGCCAGTGCTGCGGGTGATGTGCTCAGCCCGACCGCGAGCCCGATGGAGAAGGCCGCGACGGGTTGCATCTGGCAGCAGCGGCGGATCGCGGCGGCGAGCTTGTGGTACTCGTTCTTGTTCTGGCGCATCGATTTCTCCCGGGAACGGTTTGCGAACAGTCTCTGGCAGCGTCAGCGGCGGCTCAGAGCTGTACACCGAAACGGACGAAGTATTGCGGGTCGCGGTCGTCGCTCGGCACGTAGTTGCCGATCGGTGTTGCGACGTCGGCTCGCAGGAAGGACTTGCGCGTGAAATTGAACTGCACGGCCCCGCCCCAGCCGGAAATTTCCGGCGTGGCATCGACATCCTGCGCGACAGTGCCCAGCACCTTGCCGGTGGCGTAATCGGCAAACAGTGAGAACTGCAAAACCTGTCCCCACGTGCGATTGGCCCACGCGGGGCGGGAGGCGAAGCCGGGGGCATTCGCGATGAACTCGAACGAGGCAAACGCACCGCGATCGACGAGGAACTCGGACACTGGATACGCACGTACCGAGTACGGGCCGCCGAGCGAGAGTTGCTCGAGCGAGGTGAGCAGGTCGTCCGAGTACTGGCCAAACGCGCGCACCAGTATCGCCATGTTCGTCGACAGGCGTTGCATGCGCTGCATGTCCAGCGTCGTCTTGTGGAAGCCGCCGCCGACACCGGTGCGACTGGGGGGAGGCTCGCCTTCACCCGGCGGCTCGCCGGGCGCGCCGATCGCGCCGAAAATGCCTTCGAGACCGCGCGTGTAGCGCAACGACAGGCGGTTGATGCCGCGGAAGCGCGTGTCGATCTGGCTGAGCCGATACTCCACGCCGATCGCGGCGATTTCGTCCTCGGCAGTCTGCGAGCCGCTCTCCTCGAACTTCGCAGTCTTGCGGCTGAAGTCGAACGTCAGCCCGTGCGTGCCGTAGCGCGAGCGCACCAGGTCGTAATCGATAGCGGCTGTCGCGATGAACGTCTCGCCGGTGAGCCCGAGGGCCGCGAATTCGAGACCGACATCGTAGGCGTTCGAGGCTGCTTCGAGGCGCAGCGCGGTGCTCGGCGTCATCGGCAGGTTCGCCGTGATGCCACCGTAGGTGCCCGTCGCGTCATTGTCGTTCGGATCGAACGCGCGCAGCGCGTACGCGCGAATCGTGTCCGCGATGCCGAACGCGTTGTACGAGGTGAGGCCGACCGTGCCGCGATACTCACCCGAGAAACGCGAGCCGTGATTGTCCACGCTCGCATCCAGGCCCAGTCGCTGTTCCTGCTGGACTCGCAGCACGAGATCCGTGGTGCCGACATCCGAGCCGGCGCTGAACACGGCTTGCGCGTTCAGGCCCGCGTAGCCGGTGATGCGAAGCAACGATTCCTCGACCTGGTCCTTCACCACCGGGCCGCCGATGAGATTCCTGAAGGGACGCGTGAGCACCTTCGCGTCGTAGTACTTGTTGCCCTCGACACGAACCGCGCCGAGCTTGCCTTCCAGCACCTGGATGGTGACTTCGCCGCTGCTGACTTCCTGCGCCGGTATGAAAGCCTGCGCGAGAATGAGCCCGTGGTCGCGGTAGTACTTCGTGACCTGGCCCGCCACTTCCTGCAACTGGTTGATGGCGAAACCCTCGGCGGGCTGGCTGGCCTGCGCAGCCGCGAGCAGGCCATTCACTTCGGCCAGGTTCACCTGGTCGCGCGCAACGGCGCCCGAGAGACGAAACGCAGTGACACGCAGGCGCGGACCTTCCTCCAGACCGAGCGGGCGATCGATCACCTTTGGAATGGTGAACAGGTCGCCAGCCGGAGCCGGCGGCGCGGCTGCGGGAGGTTCTGGAGTCTGCTGGGCCTGAGACAGCGCAGGGGCGAAGAGTGCGACGCAAAGGGCAAGGGCGGCGCCCGGTGCGACACGCACGAAACCCGGGAGGGTATTCACGCGATGATCCTCCTGAAACGCAGCGGGAAGCCTCTTTCTTGTTCTAAGGCTTCTCGCGTAGCGGCCGGTGGTTAATTGGAATTCTTGCGCCCGAATGTAGACGATGCGGTGTCAAAAATCCATGAAGCCCGGGGCACTTTCCCTATCAGTCCGACGCGCGCCATTCGGCTCCCATTTCGCCCCAGGCGTCCTTGATTTCGGCGGCGAGAAACACGAACGATAGCGCTTTGCCGGCGGCCTTCCTGGCGGATGCGGAGGCGCCTTTTCCGAGCAGCGTGCGGGCGGTCTTGAGCCTGAGCTCCCTGAGCCGGGAGAGCTTCCTGGCATGCTGCTTTGCAAGATGAGCGGCTTTCTTGCCCTGTTCCGCCTTGAGCGCCTTCACCAGGCGCTTTTCGAGCTCGTCGATCTGCTGGGTGAGCTTGTCCGTGTTGCCTTTCAGGTTCCCCATCGTGCCCTTGAAGAGATTGGCTTCTTCCCGGGTCATGATTCCGTCGGCGACCAGCTCGCTGAACCAGCCCGCGACCTCCTGTCCGACGTTTTCGGCGGTCTCTTCCGTCACGACGCCCAGCAAGGTCTCGTTTTCCTTGCCCTTGTAGACGTGGCCGACTCCCGCCTGCGCCCCGCTGTAGGCGAAATCGATGCCCATGCCGGCTGGCCCGGTGAACAGCGCAGCGACCTTGATCGTGACCGTCGAGCCGAACTTCAGGACGGAAAGGCCCTTCACCGTCCAGCCGAACGCTTGCTCCCAGTTCCGGCCGGCTTGCAGAGCCTCGTCGATCTTTTTCTGCAGCGTTGCGCGCGCCTGGGTTTTCTTGCGCTCCTGGTCTTCGATGAAGGCCTGTACGGCGCTCGGGCCCAGCTGCATCGCCTCGTGCAGCTGGTCCATCAGCTTCTCCGCGCGATTTCGGGCATCCGCTTCGATCTTGCGCTGATCTCCCAGCTCGACTTCGGACGAGGCGAAACCACGGCTCGCCGCGAGGTTTGCGGCCTCTGCATATGCAGTCGCGTAAAGCGCGCGACGCATTGCGTCGAGGTCGATGGCGATCACCGGTACTTCGACATAACAGGACATCATCGCTTCGTTGCACGTGGGCTCGCCGGCATCGCCGTTCAGGCCTGCCACGCCGGGCGTATCGCCCGCCTCGCAGACCAGCGAGTCGGGATCGGCAGCGTCGTTCCAACCCAGGATTCCGGGCGAGCGGCTCGGCGCTACGTCACTCGTCAGGACGCAGGTGCCGAGGAGCGGTTGGCGTGTGCCTTCGGCCATCGCGTTCTCAGGGGATCTCGCGCGCGACGCGGAAACCGGTCGTGGGATCGCGCGTATCGGCGCCGAGCTTGTCTCGCAGCGACAACCGCAGCCTGGACGCGGTTTCCACGTAGGAGCCGCCACGCACCACACGGTTGCCGGCCGCATCCGGACTGCGGGCAGTCCCATCTGCGGGCGCGCCTTCATGGTTGGGCGTCCAGCCGTCCTGGACCCACTCGCGTGCGTTGCCGAGCATGTGCGCGACGTTGAATCCGTTCAGCTTGCCGGCGTTGCGGGGGCCCACGCCCGAACGACGCTCGGCCCCACTGAACCACGCATCGCTCGGTGCAAGCTGGATGTTCTGCGGGTAGATCGCGGTTTCACCCGCGCGCGCCGCGAACTCCCACTCGGCTTCGCTGGGAAGGCGATAGCGCTGACCCGTGACGGAGGAGAGCCACTCGGCATAACCGCGCGCTTCGTTCCAGGTGACGTTCACGACCGGCAGCTCGTCGCCGGACGTCGGCTGCGCGGGGCAGGTGCGTCCCGTGGCGGTGCAGTAGATGCGAAACTCGCGCTGCGAGACCTCGTACATCGAAAGGCCAAACGGCTTCGTGAGCGTGACGGTGCGCACCGGCCGTTCTTCGGCGGCTGCGGTGCTGCCCATCGGGAACGGCGTGACGCTGATCAGCGAAACCGCGGGACCGAATCCGCCGATGTTGAGCGGATCCTGGCACAACGGTTTGCGCGATCGGACCGGCACGAGGCTGCACTCACGCTGCGATTGCTTCTCGCCCGAGAGACCAGTCGGAATCGCCGCGGTCGCGGCTACCGGCGTTGCCTGAGCAGGCGCGGCGGTTCGTGTGGGAGTCACTTCGCGTCGCGGTGCTGCGGGCGTTGTAGTGGCTGGTGCAGGTCCTGTCACGGGCGGAGTTGCAGGCGCGCGCGTCTCGGTTTTCGCAACGGCAGGCGTGACCCGTGTGACGGGGCTGGTTGCCGGTGCAGATGCGGGCAGCGCCGGTGGCGCGGACTCCTGCAGGATCGCCGCGGGCAGGATGACCCGATCCGGCGCGCTCACGTCGATGCCGAACGTGGCTGCCAGCTCGGCGAGCGGACCTGCGATGCGCTGCTCCGCTGCACCCGCGGACAGAGCACGCTGTTCCTTGACGCGGCTGCGCACCGACTCGATGAACTCGGGGAGCCAGATGCTCTCGAACGCCGCGCGCCGGTCGTCGACCGCGAGTGACTTCCAGCGGAAATTGAACTGCGCGACCGTCGCGTCGCTCCAGTCGTTGCCCAGCAGGAACTCGTCGATGAGTAACCGCGCGGGACTCGAGGCATCGCCGGTCGCGGTGGTTGGCACCGGCTCGCGTCCCAGGAGATTCAGGAAGGCACCGGAAATCCAGAGCCACGAGACTGCAATGCCGAGCACGAGAGCGGTGATGCCACCGATCGCGAGGAACGATACCGAGCGCGGCGCTTTGGTCGCCACCGGTTCCTGCGCCGGTGCGGCGGCCGGTGCGGGTTTGGTGACGGGCGCGGGTTTGGTGACCGGCTGCGGGCCCGTTGCGGGACGCTTCGCCGTCGCAGGCTTCGCTTCCGATCGACGCCGTTCGGGTTTCGGCCGTTCGGGTTGCGGCGATGAAGGTGTCGAAGCCGCAGTGCCATTCGCGCCGTCCGATGAACGGCGCTGAGATGCAGCTGGCGTCTCGGCGGCTGGGGCTGGCCGGCGCGTCGGGTCTGCGGAGGCGGGTGTCGAAACCGGTTCGGCAACCGCTGGCGGAGTGACGGGGCTGGCAACTATTGGTGCCTCAGCACTCGCAGCGGGCGCTTCCTTCGCAGCAGGTGCGCTGGGCGGGGTCACCGGCTCTGGCGCCGGCGTGACTGCCGGAGTAAGTACGGCTGCGGCGGGCGGCGGCGCAGCGACGGGATGTTCGCCAGTCGAGACGGCGAACTCGCCCGTGATGCGCCTCGGCTGCGTGATGACTGACGTGTCCTCGACGGATGCCGCGTTGATGCCGACGAGGCTGTCGAGAATCTCGCCGCGCGATCGCACGTACGCGTCGAACGCGATGCGTCCTTCGTAGTGATCGCGAGCCAGCTGCCGCAGCCTGGCGGAGATGCTTTCGCTCATGAGCTCGCCCCCCCGAGGCTGCGAACGAGCCGGAACCCGGTCGTCGTGTCAGCCGCGCCGCTGGTGGGCCTGCTCAGCGAAACGGTGCACTGCCCGATCGTGTCGTTGTACATGCCGCCGCGCACGACCCAGCCGCTGCCGCTCTTCGCAAATTCCTGCGCATTCCCGACCGCGTTGAAGAGACCCCAGCCGTTGGCATTGCCCGAGCGAACGGCCAGCAGGCTGCCACCGCGCATGCGGTTGCCGCCGACTTCGACGATGCAATTGGTGTTCTCGCCATCGCTCGCGGCGCCTTGTGCGCCGGCCGCGTAAGTCCATTCGGACTCGCTCGGCAATCGGTACTGCGCGCCCGTCGTTCGGGTTAGCCACGAGGCATAGCGTTCGGCGTTCGCAGCCGAGATCGCGGTGATCGGGAGGTCCTGCTGACCACCGCCAGGATTGCACTCGTTGCTCTGTCGACAGTAGTTGGCGTAGTCGCCGATGGTGATCTCGAAACGGCTGATGGCGAACGGCTCGCCGAGCGGCCCGGCAGGTACGACCACCATCTCCGGTCCGCGCCCGCCCGCGGTCATGTCGTAGCAGATGCCGCGCGCACCCCGTCTGCCGAAGCCGGCGAGCTCGGTGCGGCACAATGCGCCGCCGCTCTGCGGCTGGATGCGCGTGGCCTGGTTGTTTGCCATCGCAAGGCGATTGTCAGTTGTTTCCGTCGTCGAGACCTGCCGAACGTCGGGAGTCGTGCTCGCAGGAGCAGGCGTCGGAGTTGCATCGGCCGCGGGCGGCGGCGGTGCCGGCGCAGGAGTCGCCGCTACTTGCGTGGGCGTCTTCTCGGATGCGATCGCGATAGCAGGCAGACCCTGGGCGTTCGGGAACAACTCGTGCGCCGTGCGGGCGAGCTGATCTGACAACGCGGGATCGCGAGCGCGCACCGTGTTGACGCGCCTCACGAGGCCTGCCGCCAATCCCTGCTCGATCGACGCGAAGCCCGCCTGGTCCTGGGCCTTGATCGTGTTGAGCTGCTGGCGCACCTGCGCGACGTTGATGCGTGCATCGGTCTTGAGCGACTTGTCGATCTGTCCGAGCTTCAGATAGCGATCGCGCAACCCGGCGAGGTCCGAGCGGCCGGCGCCATACTCGATTGCCTGCGTGACCAGATTGGCGGCGCCGTCGAAATCACCGCGGCGGCCGGCTTTCGACGCCAGGGTGACATAGGCATTCGAAATCGCGGCCGGACCTTCCTTGGTGAGGAACGAATCCGTTGCCGGCAGGATTTTCTTCAGTTCCTTCAGCAGGTCGATGGCCTCGGAAATCTCCTCCGCGCGCGCGCGGGTCAGCAGTTTCTGCTTCAGGGCGTTCAGGTCGGCCAGCCGCCGCTGCTCGACGTTGGAGGCTTCTTTCTTCGTGCGCTCCGCTGCGAGCAACTGCCGCTCACTGGTGAGCTCCGCGGTATCGGGCGTGTAGCGCTCTGCGCGCTGGAGCATGCGCTCGGCTTCACTGAAGCGTTCCTGCGCACGCCATTGCTTCGCCTGCGAGACGAACGCGGAAGCCGCACGTTGCCGGGCGCCCACGACGAAGGGGTCGTTGCTCGGGATGTACGCGGCCAGCTTGTCGAATTGCCCGGCCAGCTCGGCTTCCCACTTGTCGTCCAGCTTCGGCGTGCGCAGCAGCGTGTCCACGCGCCGCTTGAGATCCGCGATCGTTGCGTCGCGCTGCATGTTGACGCGCTGTGCGCTCAGGGTGCGCAGATCGGTCAGCGCCTTCTGCAGGGTGGGCGTGGAAGGCATCAGGCCCGTCGCCGCTTCGGCGAGACGGATGGCGTCGTCGATCCGGTCCTGGTCTCGCACCGCCTCGATCTCCGCGAGCAGCTTGGCCTGGATGTCGCGACGCGCGTTCGTGACCAGCGGATCCTTGACCTGGCGGCGCTCGAGGTTGTCCGAGAGCTGCAACAGGCGGCGGGCGTTCTCGACATTGAGCCGGGGCACCTTGAGCCCGTCGGCCAGTTGCCCGAGCAGCTTCTTGTCTTCGGCCTGGCGCTGCGCAAGCAACACGTGGCGCTGCTGCACATCGGCCGTGGACTTCGCAACCCGCTCGGCCTGGTCGATTTCGAGGCGTTCGGACCTGAGCACGTCGATGACCGATTGCGTGGGTTGCAGCTGCAAGCCACGATCGACCAGCCGTCGCGCGTCATCCCACTTTCCGCTGGAACGAGTTTCGCCCGCGCGCGTGGCGTAGCCCTGCGCGATCTGGTCGCGCGCACTGGTCAGACGCACGGCATCGACGCCAGCGGCTTGCAGCTGCGCCAGGATCGCCATCGCGTTGTTGGGGGCGGGGGCCTCGAGCCGCCCATCACGGACGGCGGCATTCAATGCATCCGTCAGGCCAGCGAGCCGCTCGCGAAACTCCGTGTCGATGTTCGTGAGCTCGGATCGTTTCGACTCGACGTACGTCGCGTCCGCCAGACCGGCGTAGCGCGCGAGCAGTTCCTGGGCGGGCGCGATCGAACGCTTCGCGGCAAGGGCCTGGATCTCGCGGTCGAGATTGCGCTGCAGGGCCTGTTGCGCGCGGCGCAGGGCAGGGTCGCCCGGTGCAATGGACTTGAGTTCGTCCAGCTCAGCGCGCCGCGCATCGAAGCCGGCGAGTGTCGGTGCGGCACCGAGACCGGCATCGATACTCCTGCGCAGCTCCGCGACGCGCATCTGGCGCTGCGCGGCGCCGGCACGTCGCGTGACTTCGTCGCGCAGGTCGCGCAACCGCGAATCATCGGGCGCGAAGGCCGCACCTTCGGTGACGAGGGCCTGCGCGAGGGCGACGTTCCCCGAGACGAGCGCGGCCTGTGCCTGCTCGCCGTAGGCGAGCCCGAGGCGCGGGTCCTTCAGCAACGCGTGGTTCGGATCCAGCTTGCGCATGATCGCGAGCACGGCGTTGATATTGTTGCTTTCATTCTGCGCATTCTGTGCCGCGATCAGCCAGCCCTTGCGCAGGTACTCGTCGAAACGGTCGCTCTGGTCGCTGATTGCTTCGTCGCGCTGCGTCTTGAGGCTCTCGGAAATTTCGAACAGCGAGCGCGAGTCGGCATCGAGCTGCAGCAGCTTCTGGATGATCGCCTGCGCAGCCGCGTAGTCGTAACGGTACTTCGCCGGATCGAACACGGCGCCGATCTGTTTGCGGCCGTAGTCGATCAGGGCGGGCCGCACTTCGACCAGCACGCCGGCGCGCGACTCGGGCGGCAGCTGTGCAATCTGCGGGAGCGTCTGCTCGATCGTCCCGGCATCTCCCGCCGTGACCGCCTCGATGAGCCCGCGGATGCGACGCTTCTCGAAGTATCCCGGCAGGAACATCGCCGCACCGATGACGATCGCAACGACGGCTGCGGCGGCTCCGATGTACAGCGGCTGCGAGCGCCGCTGCGGCGTGATCTCGTACAGGAACTGTTCGATCGAGGGCGAGCGCTGCTCGCGATCGAACGCGAGCCCGCGCATGAGGCCTTTCCACTGGCGGCTGGAAATATGCGCGGGGCGCTTCGGCACCTGCCGGGTGTCGCGCGCCTGGACGGCCGAAACCTTGTTGAAAGGATGCCGGCCCGTGAGCAGCTCGTACACGACGCAAGCGAGCGCGTAGATATCGTCACGCGCGTCCGGGTCCAGTCCCTCGATCATCTCGCAGCTCGCGTACGCGGGCGTCAGGGCTCCAAGCGTGCCTGCGTCGAACAGCGTCGTCTCACCCTTCACGTCTCCGGTGCGGCGCGCGGCGCGCGCGATGCCGAAATCGAAGACCTTGATGACGCCTTCATTGGTCCGATACGCGTTGGCCGGCTTGAAATCCGAATGCACGACGCCTTGTTCGTGCGCATAGGCCAGGCCGGCGCAAAGAGCCTTCGCGGTCTTGAGGGCATCCTTGACTCCGACGCCCGCGCCATCGCTCGCCTTGATGAGCCGATCGAGCGATTCGCCCTCGAGCAGCTCCATCACCATGTAGACGTTCGCGCCGTCGCGGTCGAAGTCGAACACGGTGACGATGTTCGGATGCGCGAGTTTCTGCGCCTTGCGCGCTTCGCGCTGCAGGGCCTTGAGGGATTCCGGGTGGCGCTTGAACTCCTCGTTCAACACCTTGATCGCGACGTAGGGATTGCGGTCCTGCGCCTCTTCCTTGCGCTGGTCGCGTGCCTTGAACACGATGCCCATGCCGCCGCGGCCGATCGCCTCCTCGAGAATGAAGCGATCCTTGATCACGCTTCCCGGGCCGAGCTGCTGGCCGGGTTGGTTGGTCCAGTGGCTCGGATCGCTCCAGCTCGAACCCGACTTGCCGCTGGCCGTTCCACTGCCCGTCCCCGTTCCGCCGGTCGTGAGGCCGGCGCCGGTGAAGCCGCTCGGGCTCGTCCCACTCGTGATGCTTGAACCCGTCAGCGGAGTGGAAGCCTGGGGCAAACTGATTTCGGGAGGTGTGGCGGCGGGGCTCGCCGGCTCTGAGTCCGACTGTGCCGGCTCCGCCGGCGGCTCTCCCGGTCCAGGCTCACCGCCACCGCCGAGCAGATCCGCGAGCGATCCACCAGACGATTTCGGTGCGGACGATGGAGCGGATGCTTGCCGTGGCGGAGGCGGAGGCGCGCTTGGGGCTGCGGGCGGAACGGCTGCTGGTGGAGGAGGCGCCACCACCGGACCCGCCGGCGACCGCGGCACTCGGAACTGTGTTCGCTCGCCGTCGCCGTTGCCACTCGGCGCGGACGGTGGCGCCGGACGCGACGCGGGCATGCGGAATTGCGTCTTCTCGGCAGATTCGCCCGGAGTTGCCGGAGCGCCGGCAATCGGTGCGGCAGGACGTGGCGACGGTCGCGGTGGCGCGGCAGCGGGTGGCGCGCTCGCTGGCTGTGCACCGGCCGGCGGTTGCGCTGCCGGTGCCTGCGGCGGCTGCCGAGCGGGAGGTTGTCCAGCCTGCGCGCCCTGTGCGGATCGGATCGCCTGGATCAGGGCGAGATACGTGTCTCCCTTGATGCGGCCGGAGCGGTACATCGCTTCCACCAGCGCGCTGTGTGCAGCCGCGAGGTGTGGCTGACGCACGACGCTGAGAATGAGCTGACGCTGCACGGCAGCCGCGTCCAGTTGGCCGGCGAGATGCGCTTCGAGTGCCTGGCGGAATTCCTTCATGGCCCGGTTGAACGGGACGCCCGGCCTCTCACGGGCGCGTCTCCAGGAACTGGACGACGATGATCGAGACGTTGTCGCTGCCCTTGCCGCTCAGCGCGTGCTTGAGCAGCGCCTTGCACGCGCCCTCGGGATCGTTGGCCGCGAGGTGACGCGCGATGTCCGCGTCCGGAACCTCCTTGTAGAGCCCGTCGCTACAGAGAAGGAACTTGTCGTTGTGCCGGAGCTGGCGCAGCTCCAGGTCGAGGTAGAGCTGCTCGGTGCCGCCCACCGCTCGCGTGATGACGTTCGAAGCGGAATGCTCCTCCGCGCTATCGGCGCTGATGACGCCGGTCTCGACCAGCTCCTGCACTTCGGAGTGATCGCGGGTCACCTGCTCGCAGGCGCCGGCGCGGCTGCGATACACGCGACTGTCTCCGGCCCACAGGCTCAACACGAACTTGTCGAACGCGAGCAGCGCCACGACCGTGCTGCCGCTCACGCCCGTTTCGTTGTTGAGCGAGTGCTGGTAAAGGTTGTTGTTCACTTCGCGCAGGCGCGCCTCCACCTCGTCCGCGAACTCGCTCGGGCGCGGCGCGGGGATCGTGGTCGCGAGCGAATCGACGACCATGCGGCTGGCAACGTCGCCCGCGTTGTGGCCGCCCATGCCGTCGGCAACGACCCACAGGCCGGCGGCGGGCAACTCGAGGATCGCATCCTCGTTGTGCGTGCGCACGTTGCCCGTGGACGTGACGGCGGCGGACTTCCAGGCGAAAGGCCGCGGCATTATCTCTGGCGCTTGTGCCATTGCGCGATTCCCGGCGCGATTCCCGGTGTCGTTCTGGTGCCCGCGACGCCGGTCCGCCGCGTGCTCTTTTGTGTCTCTGCGCGTGTAACGATCATAGAGCAATCACCGGTGCCGCGCCCGCGCGGCTGCGTCCAACCGCTGCAGCTGTTCGTTGTACGCCTTCGCGAATTCTTCGCCGAAGAGCAGCTGGAAATGGGCCTCCGCGTCCCGGTCGATGTCCTCGAACTGCTCCCGGTAGAGATCCCAGAACTTCGACTGCTTGCCCACGTTGAGCAGGGCGGTGCGCTTGAGCTTGCGCTCGTAGATGTCCTCGAGCCGGTCCGGGTGCAGCTTGGCCAGCATCGCGTCGTAAGCGGCGCGCACTCCGGCGAGCATCGCGAGCTGGTGGAACGCGATGTCCTGGAAAGCTTCCTGGAAGGATTCCACCGGCGGCAGGTAGCCCGGATTGCGCTTCACGAACAGGTTGTGGAGCGCGTCGTCGGCGTTCATCGAGAACTTGAGCGGGTTGTTCTCGGCGGGCCGGATCGACGTCATGGGCATGCGGAAGTTGTTCTTGATTTCCGCGCGCGAGTGCAACACGTCGATCAGTCCCTGCACCACGAGACGCACGATCGTGCCCAGCTGCTCGTAGACCACGGGATCGACGTGCGCGGGATCGAGTCCCATCGCGGAGAGCAAGTCGGCGCCACCCGACTGGTCCGCAACCGGTGGTGGTGGCGGCGCGTAAGCAGGCGCCGGCGACGCGGGGCGAGGCGCGGGCGCTTGCCTGGCGTACACGGGAGCTGCGGCTGTTGGGGCAGGGCGCGGCGAAGGAGGAGCAGCAACGCGCCCGGGTCGTTGGGCCGGCAGGCCCGCGAGCGGATCGACAGATCCCGGACTCGCCTGCTGCATCTGCATCGGTGCAGGTGCCGGAGTCGGTGCGACGCGCGGCTGTGGTGCCGGTCGTTCCTGCGGAGCCAGCGGGGGCAACGTAGGAGGAACGGGTGTCCGAAATCCGGTGATCTGGTAATCGGTCGGAATCTGCGCTCCGCCGTGCGCGGGTGGCGTGGGCTGACGCGAGGCGGGCTGCGAACGTGCCATCGGCGGCGGCGGTGGAGCACCCACGGCGTCCTGGAATGGATCGTCCTGCGCGGGCGCAAATCCCGCCAGCGCATTGTCCTGAAAAGGGTCCTGCAAGGGATCGGCGGGCACGCCGATCTGTTCGAACGCGGGATTGCCGAGTGCCGGTTCGTAGGGCGGGTCGCCGAACACTTCGCCCGGTGTTGACTCGAACGGATGATGTCCGGCCATGGCCGCGGGCGCAGGCTCCGGCTCGAACGCGGATTGCGGTTGGTCTATTTCCAATTCGGATGGCATGGCCGGCTCGGGCGAGACGGCATCCTCGATGAGCTGCACCAGGATTTCGTATTCACCGATGAAGAGCCGATCACCGTCGCTCAGGCCGAGGGGCTGGTCGCGTCCGACCGGCTGGTCCGGCGCATTCAGGAACGTGCCGTTGGTGCTCGTATCCTGGAGAAAGAACTGTCCGCCCTGGCAGTGAATGGTCGCGTGGCGGCTGGACACGAACTTGTCGGGGTCGGGCAGGATCCAGTCGTTGCCACCGATGCGCCCAATGGTGCCGCCGCGCTCGTCAAACACCTTGTAGCTGCTCCCACCCAGGGATGCGGCGTTCTGGCTGATGACGCTGAGTGCCAGCAGCATGCGCTACTCCTGCGGCGACACGTTCAGCAACAGGAGGGGAGGCGTCGCATCAGCGGAGTGCCCCAGTGTTTCGGCAACGGAGCCCACGCGCAGCGGCATCCCGCTTGCCACGAGCGCCGCCAGGCGCGACCACCCGACGTCATCGACGGTCGGCTGGCCGAAGAGGATCCACGAGTCGCCCGCCACGAACTGCTCATAGCGCACGGAAACTTCCGAGAAACGCGCGGCACCGATCGGCGCGCTGCTGTTCTCGTCGACTTCGATGAGCCCTATCAACGACCCGCTGGGCGAATCACCCGACGAGGAAGCGGGCGCGGCTTCTGTTGCGGCGGGCGCGACGGAATCGACCGTGATCGAGTCGACAATGGGATGCAGCTCGTTGCCGCGCGCACACATCAGTTGCAGGGCGCCGGCACTCAGTACCGCGCCTTCGCTTCCTTTTACGATCACGGCCAGCGTGTGCGCCTGCGACTTCGAGCGCTGCGCGAGGTGCTTGTGGCCCGCCAGCAGCGCATTGCGAGCGCTTTCCACCAGCGAGGACAGGCTGCCCGAGTCCGGCAACTGGTTGAGAAGATCGGCGACCATCTGCGTGGCCTCGACGTCTCCGTCACCCGGAGTGACCACGGCCCACAGGCCGCACTCCGGACGGGAAATGTAGGCCGCTCGATTCTCCGCGATCGCGCTCACGCGCGTCGTCGGCGCTTCCGAATCGATGGCGAGCGGTACCGCCACACCTGAACTGGCAGGCTCGGCGGCGCGCATGGGCGACTGCAGCTGCGCCAGCGTCGAGAGCTCAACGCCGTTCGTTGGCGCGATGTATGCCTGTGCGGGCTCGAACGCGAGGTCGGAACTGCTCCAGCCCCAGTGACGCCACTGCCCCGCCAGCATTGCCGTGAAACTCGGCGGCGCGGGCAGGCCGCGCATCACGAGCCAGCTCGGGCTCACCGCACTGGCTCCGTCGGTCCACCAGAGAGTCATCGGCCGCAACTGGCCTGCCAGTACGCGAAAGGACAGTACGTTGAGCGCGGTCTGCAGGTCGTGAGCGCTCGGCAGCGAGATCTGCCACTGGGAACCCTGCGCAGGAAACCGGATTTCCTCCTGCATGGACCAGAGCGTGCTGGTGTGGCCCGAGCTGTTTCGCGGCAGCTGAGTCGAAAGCGATGCCACCTGCTCGTCGAAGGCGTCGATATCGAGATCAGTGGCTTCGAGCGCGGCGATCGCCAGGGCCTCGGCCGCATCGAACCACGCGGTGCCGCGACACGCGAGCTCGACCGGCGATTCATCGGTATCGACCTGCGTCACGAGGGTCAGTGGAAAGTAGCGACCAACCCGGTCGACGCTCGGCAACATCACGCCCGCATAGGCGCCGCTGCCGCACACGCCGCTGGAAATCACGAAGCGCCACACCGGGCCCGTGAGATAGGCATCGAGCCATCCGTCCTGCAACGCCTGGCGGCTTTCGTGAATGCACTCCTGCAGCCATGGATCCCACGCATCGACGAACTCCTGCGGCGCGCGTCGTTGCAGGAAGTCTCCCTTGCAGGGGAGCTTCCCGAAAAATCCAACTGAGGCGGCGCCCGTCATCGCCTACACACCGCACCGGAAGCGTTGCAGCTCACCGAGCGTGAAGGGATTGCGGATCGAGGTCGCCTCGAGCAGCACGCGCGCCGACCGGTTCTGCACCGTGAAGCTAGCGAGGAAGCGCGTATCCGAAAGCCGCTGGACCTGCGCCCGATCGAGAACGCGGAACCATGCCCAGGGACCCTGGAACGCCATGCTCGGGCCACCCATGCCGCTGCGTTCCTCGAAAACGACGGAGGACTGGCCACCCGCGCCGCCCGGCCACGTCACGGCGCGCGTCTGCTGCGGACCGTGCCGGTATTCGAGCAACTGGCCGTCCAGCTCGAGTGCGAACCGGCCGACTTCGGCATCGAGCGCGTCCGGCGTCATGTTGAAACGAATGCCCGGCACCTGCTGGCCGGGGCGGAAGTACACCTCGCGGATGCGCTGCACCTGCTGGAACTGGTTGAGCATCGCGGCGGATCCGCCGATCTCGGCTGCGCCTTCGCGCCAGCGCCAGGGCGTGCGCGAGGTGTCGACCAGCTTCGCCAGGTTGTCGCGGAAGAAGCTGTCGAACACGCCGTTGTAGCCGAACACGCGCCCGAAATCGTCGAGCGGTACTTCGCGCTCGCTGGCGGCGAACGGGTAGCGGCCCTCGATCAGCTCGGTGCACTCGCGGCGCACGAACGTGTTGTACAGCGCGGCGAGCTCGGAACGGGCCTGGCCGGTCGCGACGGACTGGCCTTTCTGTCCGAGCTGCAGGATCATGTCGCCGATGGGAGCGGGCAGCTGTTTCGCTTCCACCTGCAGGTTCTGCATCGCTTCGACCTGGCCGGGTTGCGTCATCGCTTCCAGTCCACCCGTCTGACCGATGCCGGTGCCGATGGCCTGGAGCTGGCGGCTCATCTGGCCGAGCACACCCAGCAGCCGATCGATCTGTGCTCCCCCCGGCGGACCGCTGACCAGCTTGCGAATCGGTTCGAACGCGGCACTGGCCCGGGCGCCCGGCTTGTCACGCGGCGCGGTCGCGGCATTGCCGAACATCTTTTCGAGTTGCTTGCGCTTGGCCTCGGCCACTTCGCTGGCAGCGTTTGCCGCCTTGTTCGCGAGATCCTCGTCCGGTTTCAGCAGGTCCGTCTGGTCGGCCACCTGCTGCAGGAAGCCTTTCAGCGGTGACGTCGGGCTGGAGACGATACCGAGCACCTCCGACAGCTTCGCCGTGTCCTGCGTGGAGACCAGCCCGACATCCTTGACGAGCAGGTCCCAGTACTGGATGTAGTTGTCCTCGTACACGCGCATGACCTGCGGCGAATACGCGGGCGCCTGGCGCATGTCGATCACACCCTCGCCAAAGACCCAGCTGTCTTCGACGAACTGCTTGATCACCTCGTACTTGCCCGAGGCGTTGACTTCGTTGAACACCTTGCGGGTGTAGAGAGCCGGGACTGGATCGGCCAGCTTCGCGCCGCTCTTGCGCGCCAGCACGATGTCGGCACCGGGCCCGGAGGCCACGTCGAGACGAATACCGCGATCGTCATCGACGTAGTTGAGTTTCAGCCTGCTGAACATCAGCACTGCGAGCGACGCATTGCGGAACGCGGCTCTCGATTGCGCCACGACGTTCTCGTCGATCGGCATCGACTTGAGCCGGTCGGGGTCTGCGAGCAACTGTTCGAAGTGCTGCTCGAGGCGGGAAGCAGCGTCACCGTCGGCGGGCAGCATCTGCTGCCACTCCACCTGCGCCAGGAATCGCAGGTGATCGACGTCGCGGTGATCTTCGTCGCCGAACATGAGATACCCCTTGAGGTACTCGTACAGCCGATCGAGCTCACCCGCGTTCATGACGAGTCGCTGCTCGAACTGTCGACCGAGCAGCGGCAGGAGCGATGCGTTCAACTCACGTCCATAGGCCGTGCGCGCTGCTTCGCCCAGGGAGTTGCCGCGATACAGGCCCATGCGCATGCCCAGGGGAACGTCGCCCTTGTGACTTTCCGCGGTTTGCACGACGGCGTTGAGCGCATCGAGTCGCGGAAGCAGGAAGTCCACCGAGATGCCGGAGGGCCCTGCGGGAGGTTCAGTGCCCGCGAGATCCCGCGTGGTCGTGGCGACTTCCTCGATGTATGCGCCGTTGCTCCGATAGCTGACGAGGAGGGCAATGATGCCCAGCACCAGGACAGCGACGCACGCGAGGTAAGCACCGGAGTGCAGTAACGCTTTCTGCAGCTGCAGCCGCCGGTTCACGCCGGCGATGCCCGACTCGCGGAACAGCACGTTCTTCAGCAATCGCTCGATAAAATAGGCCTTGCCCTGGCCCGACGCACTCGGCGCCACTGCGCTGGTGAATCCGAAATTGCGGGCAATGGCGCCCATCATGCGGTCGATCGGCGTGCCTTCCTGCGTGCCGCTGGTCAGGTAGACACCTCGCAGCAGCACCGACGATGAATCGAAGTCCGAGCCGCTGAAGACCCGCTGCAGCAAGTCGGCGAGCATCGGCTTGAGGCTGGCGACCTGTTGCGGGAAGGCGAGGGCGGCGGTGCGCCGCCGCGGATCGCGTTCCTGCTCGACGCGATCCAGCACGCGCGATTGCAGCCGCTCGAGCAGCCGGTCGAACTCCCTGGCGAAGTTCGGCGCGGCATGCCCGGTCTCACTGTCCTGGATCGGGAACGTGACGCCCCACACCTGGCTGCGGCCGTCCTGCCCGAGATCGTCGAAGAACTCCGTGAAGCCGGCGATGAGGTCGCACTTGGTGACGAGCACGTACACCGGTGCTTCGATCTTCAGCTCGCGGTTGAGCTCGTCGAGTCGTTCGCGGATCGCACCGACGTGCCGTTCCCGGTCGCGGTCGCTCAGAGTGAGCAGGTCAGAGGCGCTGATCGCGACCACGACGCCATTGATCGGCTGCCGCCGGCGATGCTTGCGCAGGAGCTGGAGGAAAGCCTTCCAGCCGCCGGCATCCGCCTCCGCGTTGGAATCCTGCGTGGTGTAGCGTCCCGCGGTATCCAGCAGGATCGCCTCGTCCGTGAACCACCAGTCGCAGTTGCGCGTGCCACCGACACCCCGCAACGCTTCCTTGCCGAACTTCTGCGCGAGCGGGAAGTTCAGCCCGGAGTTCACCAGCACCGTCGTTTTTCCGGAGCCCGGCGGGCCGATGATGATGTACCACGGCAGCTCGTAGAGATTGCGCGCGCCTTTCTTCTTGGACTTGCGTAGCGCCTCGATGGCTTCGTCGAAACGCTTTTTGAGCTGCTGCGCGTCGGCGCCGCCACCGCGCGAACCACCGTCCTGCGCCGATACGTCGTTCGCGATGGCCTTGCTCGCCTTGTTGCTCTTGAGCTGCTTGAGCATCACGATGCCCACGTAGACGAGCAGCACGACCAGTATCGCGACGACGCGAGCGATCACGCTCTCCAGCGGTCTGTAGTCGGCGAACGCGAAGTACGGCCCGGCGAACCAGATGACGAGGCCGAGCAGCAGGAGCCCGACGATCGCGAGGAACCATTTGCTCTTGAGGAAGGCCATGCGTCAGCCCTCCGGGAAAAAGTGGACTTCCACGCGGCGGTTGCGCGCGCGGTTCTCGGGCAGATCCGGCGGCAGGTAGCGGGGCTCCGATGGCCCGACGCCCGTCGCGTCGATGCGCGCGCCGTTGCGGATGTCCGCCTTCATCAGTTCCGCCACGTGCTGCGCGCGATGGCGCGACAGTTCGTAGTTGTCGGCGAAGCGGAACGAACGGATCGGCTGGTCGTCCGTGTGTCCGACCACGACGACGCGGCCCGGCAGTTTTTCGAGCGCGGCGCCGATGCGATGCACGAGCGCCTCGTGCCCGGGATTCACCCGGCCGCTGCCGGACCCGAACAGGTCCGACGCGATCAACGTGATGACGACGCGATCCGCCTGTTCCTCGACCGACACCAGCTGCCGCTGGATATCGTCGGTGAGCAGCTGGGGCAGACCTGTCGATGGCAGTGGTGCGGCTGTCGCGGGTGTCGCGACCACGGGCATCATGCCTGCCTGCGCCAGAGTTGCATTGACGGGTTCGGCTCGGGCATTCAGGCGCGTGTTGAAGAAGATGAACACGCCGACGAGCACGGTGATACACGCGGCTGCCACGACCCAGAGCGGAACGAAGCGCAGGACGGCATTGCGCTTGTCCTCCACTCCTTTCCATCGCGGCGAGAGCTCGGGCTCCGGGTTGCCTCGCATGGAGCGCACGCGCCGGAAGAGATCGTTGCGAATGTCGGCAAGCTTCGACGCCCCGCGGTCGTCGACGCGGTACTTGCCTTCGAATCCGAGCGCGAGACACAGGTAGAGAAGCTCGAGCAGCGACTGGTAGCGCTGCGGCTCGCTCGCCACGCGGTCGAGGATCTGGAAGAACTTTTCTCCGCCGAAGGATTCGCGGTGGAAGGTGACCAGCAGCGACTGCGATGCCCAGCCGCTCTGCGCGCCCCACGGCGTGTTCAGCACTGCTTCGTCGATCGTCGTGCACAGCACGTAGCGCGCGGCGAGCACGTCTTCCGCCGGTATTCCGCCGCGCTTCGCATTCTCCTCGAAGGCGCGAATTTCCTGCGTGGTCTGGCGGCGCAGGCTGTCGACATCCGCCTGCGCGACCTGCCCGCGCAACTTACCGGCCAGCACCAGCAAAGCACTCGCGGCCTGCACCAGCGGATTGATGCCGGTGGACATGAAATCCGCAACCGCGGCCTGCCCGCCACCGGGATAACGCGGCGCCTCGGCAGGTTGATAGGCGGGTTGCCCCGACGAACCGTACGCCGGCTGCCCCGGCTGTTGATAAGGATAAGAAGGTGAAGGCGGTTGCGGCGGCGCCGTTGGCGTCGAAGGCGCGGCCGGTGTACCGCCGGGGCGACGCCCCGCGCCGGGTCTCGGACGCAGGATGGTGGCGTCACTCGGAGCAAACGGATCGTCGTTCTTGTTTGCCATGAGACTTCCTGTTTACGAACCTTTCCTGGTTGCCCTTTCCTCGTTGCCCATTTCTAGTTGCGAATCGCCCAGAACTCCATCGCGAGGCCCGGGAAGTCACCCGACTGGTGAACCGCGACACCGCCGGCGGTCTTCAGCGATCGCCACAGCTCGCCCGAGCGGTCGAGCTCGAAGTACACGAAGCCAGCGTGATAGGGGATCTGGCGTGGCGCCACCGGCATGGGCTGCAGGCCGATGCCGGGCAGTTGCAGGTTGACGAGATCCCGGATCTTCTCGACCGGCCCGATCTTCAGCTGCGCCGGGAAACGACGGCGAAAGTCCTCGGCAGGCAGGTCGGCGCGCGCCGCGAGCACGAAGGCGGCGGTGTCGAACAGCGTGCGATCCGCAACGGTGCCGACGCTCACGCCGTACTTCTTCTGCAGCAGCGGAATGGCGATCGCGTTCTGCTCGAGCACGACGCTCAGGCAGGCGCGCAGGGCCTGGATCACCGGTTCGAATGTCGCGCGCAGCGATTCGTGCCGATACGCAGCGAACTGCGGCGGCCGCCGCGACGTGGCCGTGAGCGTCGACAGGTCGCCCGTGATCTCGAGCGCGAGGCGGTAGAGTTCCTCCGGGTGACACGCGGCGTTGGCTGCGAGGTGTGCCACCACGGGCTCGTAGCGGTTCACCGACTGCAACATCAGGAAATCTGCGATCTCGGCCGCTCCGCCGCGGCCGCTGGCAACTGCACGCGCCGCGAGTGCTTCGCCGCGCTGGTGCAACAGCCCCTGCAACTCGGTGAGGAACGTGGCCAGGCGCGTCGCGGCGCCGCACCGAAGCGTGGTCGGAATGAAACGATCGTCGAGCACCACCTGCTTGTCCGCGCGGCATTCCACGATGTGCGCCGCGGGAATGCGCGCGAAGTCCTCCGCCGGCTCGCTGGCCAGCATCAGGCGCGAATTGAGTGCGGCGGTCTCGAGCTCGGCGCTGCTGCCCGAATCCGACGTGACGTCGCGGGCGCGCTGGTCACGCACGGAGTTGCGCACCAGCCCGGCCGAGCCGAGTCCGCGATCCGAGTGCGTGGCGCCCGCCTTGCGCAACGGAATCGACAACAGCACCCCCTGATCGCGCGCATTCGTGCCGACTTCGATGGGCGAGGGCAGCGGATCGTCGTCGGGCATCGAGAAGGGCGTGCCGTCGGGGAACACGCCGCGCGCGCGGCGCAAGCCGAGCTTGCCGATCGCGAGCAGGTCGCGCTCGATCTCGATGTCCACGAAGCCCCAGGGGTGCGCGTGCAAGGTACCAGAGCGCCCCTCGATGTAGTTCTCGAGGAACCGTTCCTGCTGCTGGAAATGCTGCGGGCGGAGGAACAGCCCCTCGGACCACACGACTCGATTCTTGTCTGACACGTTGTTAGGTCCTGTTTTCGGTCCTGTCCTGTTTTCAGTCCTTGATGGCGACTGTGAGGGCGGACTTGTCCACCTGGATCGTGACCCGGTCGCGCGACAACAGGTCGATCAGCGATTTTTCGGGCGCCGCGACCAGCTGGCGCCACTGGGCGCCACGGATGTCGCGGTACGCGGCGATCACGCCAAGGAAGCGCGCTTCCGGCGACAGGGGCAGGACTCTCTCCTGCGATTCGCCCGGACGCAGGACGACTTCTTCGCGCAGCACCAGGCTCGCGCCCAGCGTTTCTTTTTCTTTCTCGTAGAGCGAGAAGAAATCCGCGCCGCTGAACTCGGCGTCGCCACGCAGCTGGAAGATACGCACCACGACCGGCGAGGGCCGCCCCGTCGAATCCGGGTTCACGTCGGGACTCGCCGTGATCATCGCCTTGGTCTCGGCCGCCTTCGGCGGCTTGGCAGCACACCCCGCGAGTGCCAGCGCCGACCCGAGGGATATCAGCAGGGCCATCGCCAGGTAAGGACGCTTCCGCATGCTCATCCTCCCCTTCGTTTGTTCGTTCGTTGTCGGGAGTCCTTGCCGCTCATGATGCCTGTAATCCATCCCGCGCGGCATCTGCGCCCATACTAGCCAATACCAGATGTCCTCACGGACTCCCTTACGGGCGGCGCGGGGCGTTCCGGCTGCGCTTGAGGCGCTCGAGCTGGTCTTCGTACGCCCTGGCGAACTCCTCGCCGAACAGGCGCCGGAAGGTTTCTTCCCGGTCGGAGGCCAGCTCCGCGAACCACTCCGCGTAGACCTCCCAGTACTTCATCTTCGACGCGAGGGAGAGCAGCCCGCCACGCCTGGCCTGGCGATCGAAGCTCTCCTGCAGCGTGTTCGGGTCGAATCGCTCGAGGAGACTGTCGAAGCCCGCGCGCATGCCGGCCAGCATCGCGAGCTGGTGAAAGCGAATGTCCTCGAACGCGTCCTCGAACGCACCGACCGGATTCATGTACGCCGGGTTGCGGCGGCCGAGCAGCGAGTTCATCGCATCCTCGGCGTTCACGGAGAACTTGAGAGGATTGTTCTCGGTACTCTTGACGCGCGTCACCGGCAGGCGGAACTGCGACTTGATCTCCGAGCGGGCCTGCAAAACCTCGACGACGCCTTGTACCACCGTGCGCAGCACCTGACCGAGCGCAGCAGCCGTCTCCGGCGGAACGATTGTGGGATCGACGCCAGCGTTGCGCAGGAAACCATCCACATCGAACGCGCTGTGAGCGGGCGCCTGTGGCGCGTATTGCTGAGGTGCGTGCGCCGGAGCGCGTGGTGCTGCGTACGTACCCGAGGCAGCGGGTGACCGAGGTTGCGCAGGCGGTGGAGCTGGCGCGTGAGGCGGTTGCGCATGTTGCGTGGGCGCGGCCGGCGGCACGCGCGGCGGCTGCTGCGCTTGTCGTGGCGGCGGAGCCTGTGGTCGCTGGAATTGCGGCGTCGGCGCAGTCGGAGGCGGAGGCGGAGGCGCCGCGCTCGGCTTGTTCCTGCCGAAACTGGTCTTGTCCCAGTCGTCCGGAATTCCGCCCGCGGCCGGCGGCGACGGCGCTGCGGCCGGAGGCGCGCCGGGAACGTTGTACTTGTTGCGGCCGAAGCTGGTCCTGTCCCAGTCATCCGGGATGCCGCTCGAGGGGACCGAAGGCGGCGTGAAATGATCGGCGAGGCCCGAAGAATGGTTCCACTGCGGATCGCTGACCAGGTCCTTGGCGCGCGCCGGAATCGGATGGCGGCCCGTGAGCTGCGAGAGGGGATCCAGGTCCTCCTGCGATGGAGCGAAGGGGTCGGCCGCTGGTGCACGCGACACGGGCTCGGCAAACGGATCGTCGAGAATCCCGCCGACAGCACCCGCGCCGCGACCGCCCAGCGGTTCGAGACCGGCCTGCGCCGAGGAGAGCGAGACCGTCATTTCATATTCGTCGATGTAGAGACGCTCGCCGTGATTCAGGCGATAGCGTTCCGCGGCAGGCAACATCCCATCCGGAGACCCGGCCGCCACGCCGTTTTCGCCGGTGGCTTCAATATAAAAGGTGCCGCCGATGCAACGGACCGTTGCATGGTGCCGGGAGACGTACGGATTGGGGAGGACCCAGTCGCTCTCGGGCGCCCGGCCGATGCGGCCCCCTTCCGCGCCAAAGACCTTGCGGCGCCCGGGTCCGAGGTCGCTCGCATTTGGACTGACCACCTCGAGAATCAGGTTCATCCCGGCTTCCGGCGCCACTTCCGACTGTCGGCCGGTACTCTAACCCCCGGATTCAAATCGCTGCAATGCGGCAAGTCACGTCTTGTAGAACACCCAGGCGCTCACCAGTCCGAACACGACACCGACGATCAGCCAGGTCCGCCCGGCAATCGAGTTCTTCCACCCTTCCCGCGCCAGTCGACGGGCCCCCAGCACGAGAAACACCAGCGAAATCACGGGAAACAGGTAGAGCGGCGTCATCCGGGCCCCTTACTCCTGCAGCCTTCCCGCGAGATACCAGCGGCCGCGCTGGAAACGGGCGCCTTCCGTCTGCACCCAGCGCGAAATGGCATCGAGCGCAGGTAGCTGCTGGCGCACCGGCATGTCCGATTCTAATCGCACCTCGCACCGGTAGCGGATCGCCAGCTCCTGTGCGGTCCACTGGCGCAGGATCCCCGGGCTTCCTTCGTCCATGAGGTCCGCGAACAGCGCAGCCGCGTCGCACGGCACGCCACGCCGGTAACGAACCCCCGGCTGGAACCGCGACGCGTTTTCGGTCAGCCAGCGGTTCCACCGTTCGGCGTCGTGCGAGAGGCGCCGGACGGTCGTGCCGAAGGGTTTGCCGTCCCCTCGCTTCGGCGGCGTGCCCTTGTCTCGATACGCAGCGCCTTCGCGAGGAAACAAGCTGTCTTCGTCCACCGGCTCGGGCACGAATTCTTCGTCGTAGAGCCCGGCGCCTGTCATCCATTGCAGCGCCATGGCAGCGAAGGGTGCGCGCTGCTCATCCGCCAGCTGCTTGCACAGCAGGCGCACGGACGCGAGCTCGCCAAGAAACCCCAGCGCGAGCAGCGAGTCGTTCGTGCATTGCCCGGCTTCAATGGCCTGGCGAATGGCGGAGGCACTGGTGCGATCGCCGCCAAGCGCCGTCGGTACGTGGGCCCAGGCACCGCGCGCGCTGCAGTCGTTTGCCTGCGAAAGCACGTTTGGTGCATCGATCGCGAGCAGCGCATGCAGCGTGTCGCGGCGAACGTCGGGCACAGGATGGCCCAGGAGTTGCTGGAGCGGCTGCAGCGCGTTCTGGCCGGCAACGCGTGCCAGTGCACCGCTCACGGGTGCCGGGTCGATGTCGGGGTTCGTCAACAAGCGCAGCAGCAGATCGCTCACCGGCATCCGCCGATAACCACTCACGATCGCCAGCACCGGTGCCAGCTTCGTGTCCGCCCGTGACAACGCCTGCTGGACGAACTGGGTCCACTCGTCCGGAAGCTCGAGACGCAGAGCATCTGCCACGGCACGCGATTTCGGCGGCTCCGAAAGCGCGCTGGTCTTGAACACGGCCGACAGCAGGGGTGCGCGGCGGAGCCGGCAGAAAACGGCGACGCACGCGAACAGCTCTCCCGCATCGCCTTCTTCGAGGCGTGCCTGGCAAGTCTCCAGCGCAAGGTCGCTGCCCACGACGAGCGCGTCGAGATGAGCATCCAGGCGCTCCTCGAAATCACCCAGCGCGCGCCACGAGATCTGCGGATTCTTTCTCAGCGCGTTGCATTGCGTGTAGAGGAACGAAGCTTCCTCGAGGTTTTCCTCGTACAGGCCGTGGTGGAACGCACGAACGGAGGCGTCCATCGGCTACGCGGCTCCTGCCACGCTCGAGACAATGGGTGAGACACGCATTGCTTCGAGATCGGGCGGACCATTACGGACCGCATGGCAAGCACGCCAGGTGAGCAGCAGCACGCGCTCGTCCAGGTTGATGACCACCGTGTCGAGTACCGTCTGCACCTGCACGGCCCTGCGCCCGCGCAGGTACAGCTCGTCGCCCACCGAGATGGGCGACGCGTCGAAGCCGTCGTCGAGCCGGTTCAGCGCGAGCAGCTTGAATTCCGGGCCGTGCTGCACGACGGCCACGCCGAGGGGCGAGGCGTACACGTTGGCAACGCCCTCGAGGCGTTGCTCGCCGTAGAGTTTCCGGCCGGTCTTCGCGTCGAAGGCCGAGAGCACGCCGCTGTTGCTCTTCAGGAAGTAGAGCTGGCCGCCGTAGAG
>Ga0187892_10001315_pt1 | contig 57489 bp, 53 predicted proteins | sample MA1701073metaG_FD_139345 | JGI IMG/M metagenome (GOLD analysis project Ga0187892, IMG submission 139345) | Bio-ooze microbial communities from a basaltic lava cave in the Kipuka Kanohina Cave System on the Island of Hawaii, USA - MA170107-3 metaG ...
GCAACAGTAACTTCTGCTCCGGATCGTAGCTCAGGTAGATTCTGCTCATAGCCCTCACTATAATCCGTCTGGCTTTTCTTTGAACACGAATCTTTAAACATTATTCCGACAGACTCCTAGCTGCTCTGATAACGCTGATGTTTGTCTCCAGCGCAATATGATAAAGGATTGAAATCGATGAACGAATGGAAGGCGCTTCCCAGTATCCGCGCGCAACGCGTAACTCTGCGCGAGCTTCGAGATACGGACGTCGCATCTCTATTCGCTATCTTCTCCGATCCTGAAGTCATGCGCTACTGGAGCTCAGTCCCGCTAACCGATGTCGAGGAGGCACGACAGATGGTCGTGGACATCCGCTGCGATTTCGAAACGAAGAAATTCTTTAAGTGGGGCGTTGCGCGCAACGAAGATGATCATGTGATAGGGACGTGCACCTTGTTCAATGTGTTTCTGGAAAACTATCGGGCCGAGATTGGCTATGCGCTCGGTCGAGAGTTCTGGGGAAACGGCTTCATGACCGAGGCGCTAAAGTCGCTGATTGAGTATTCTTTCCAAAATCTAAATCTGCACCGCCTGGAGGCTGATGTGGATCCACGAAACGATGCTTCGATCAAAACGCTCGAACGGCTTGGATTTCGGCGTGAAGGTCATCTGCGAGAACGTTGGCACGTAGGGGGAGAGATTCAAGACGCGCTGTTCTATGGACTGCTGCGTCGTGAATGGGAATCCAACAGTAAGACAAGCTGAAAGCGGTGTTGGTAGGTCTCAGAAAGAATCGGGCCGTCTGAGTCTGCAAAAACTCAGACGGCCCGTTGTTGTTAAGAAGCGCCAGATGGCTGGAAGGCTACGGCAGCGCTTCGACGTTGATGAAGAACCGGAAGTTCCCGGTCTGCTGGATGCCGAGCAGGAAGCGCACGTTGATGGAAGCTCCGTTAGCGAGCGGCGTCCCCAGGGTTACCGTTCCAGCCGAGTAGGTTGAATTGAAAGCACCCCCGTTCGGCTGCGAGGGCGGTTGCTCCAGTGTAGTTCCTTGCACGTTGATTGTGCAGGGAGTGGTTGAGGAACCCGTGGAGGCGAGGCACGTGGCCGCGTCGTTCACTCCGCTGACGACCACCAACGTCGAGGTTCGTGTCCGCAGATCAGCAAAGCCGGCCGGCGCCGGAAAAGTATTGATGTCAGTGACGCGGAAACGTAACCGCGTAACGGAAGCGCCGGTGTTGTTGACTACCCTACGGCGGACGTCGATCGTGCCAAACGTAGAGTTGTTCGGTGGATCTGAGGTGAAGTCGCGAACCCGATTGGGAGGCGAACCTCCGCCCAGAGTGGCATCGAGAAGCAAAAAGCCGAACACCGAGTTTCTCTGAATAGGCGAAGCCAGGTTTTCGGGACCCGGCGCACCCAGTCGCTGACCGGCTCCGGCGGAGGTCCCATTCGTATCGACGAAAATGAAATCATTTTGGTTGGCGTCGGTATCCTTCGGTAAGCCGGTACCTCCTGACGCGCACCCGAGGGCCGAGCCGAATATGGCCGTGTTTCCCGGACACAGCGTTCGAGTAAACGAATAGTCAATCAAGAAAGGCGTAATAGCCGGGTAGCCCGCGCCTTCTTTGAACAGTGGATTAGCCTCCGAAGTGGAGCCCACCGCGTCGAACCGGTTGCCGAGGATGAAGTTGAGGGGTATGGACGTGTTGAAGATGGCGACGCCTGCGTTGTCCGGAATATCAAGCCCGAAGTTCGCGTCGCCAGCAGCGCTGCCCGCCAGGGAATAGGCCGAGCCGACACAAAGGAAGTGGCCGCGACTCGGGATCACCGTACCATTCGGAATAACGCAGCGCGTCAGACCATCAGAAGCGACAATGCCATAGCCAGTTCCAACTCCCGAATCTGCCACCGTGTGGCTAGCACCGCTTTGGTTATAGATCTCAATGAATTCGTCGTTCGCTCCAGAAGGTCCGCGCACGCGGAGTTCACTGATGATGAGTGGTGTAGTCGAAGGTGCGGCGACGGTCAGGATGCCGACGCCGGTTGCGCTCTGATCGTCAGGGTTTGTAATAGTCACATTCTTTGCGCCGGCCGGGGTTCCGACAGTCGAGATGTTTAGTGTCACCTGAGTCGTGCTATTGAAAGTCACGCTGTTGACTGTCACTCCGCCCGAAACCGTTGCGCTAATGTGAGTGAATGGCTCCGCGCCGGGAATGTCTGGACCGGGATCGTAAAACTCCGTACCGCCGACTGACGTGCCCGTGATGATAACGTTCACCGAACTCTGTCCCGAGGCAACGTTGTTCGGGCCGGCGTTTGTCGGAGTTACGGGCAGTGGGGCGAGCAGCCTCACAACCTGCACGCCGTAGGAATTCGTTGCGTTGGTGAATTCCTGGATGGTCCACATTGTCATGTCGTCTTTCGGATCGAGACTGACCATTGAGTAGTCGCCCCAACGGCGTGTCGGGCCCGGATCGCCTGGTGGGTTATAAGCGGTGCTGCTCGCCGTGTAGAGGGCAAACGCGCCCGTTGTGCCCAGGGTGTCCCCGCGGAGACGTCCGTTTGTCGCGGCGTCGGCGCGGAAGGGTGTGCCGGCCGTGCTGAAGCCGAGCGCGGAGTGCCCCTGCCCCGAGACCATCACGGAAGGAATCCAGAACTGGCGTGCGAGGGCGACCGTTGCCGCCGTGTCGAAGATCGTGCCCGACTGGATAACGATGGGCACGCCGCCGTTGTCGGCGCTGCGGATGCCGTTCAGCTCGTACCAGCGGACGCCGTTGCGTCGCTGTGCGTCGGAGTTGGAGGCGACGCCGGCGCTAGTCACAGCCATGTTGTGCGCCGTCCACAGACGGCCGCCGCGCATGTGCGCAGCGAAGAGGCGGTCGTCGAGCGCGTCGAGGTTGCCGCCCGCGCCGCCCGTATCGCCGAGGTGATCGACGGTGATGGGGAACGAGGTGGCCGCGACGGTCAGCTGGAGGTCGGGGGAGATCGTCGGTGTGGTGTCCGGGTTGGTGACTCGGCGAAAATTCAGCCTGCCGAAGAAGGCATTGCTGACACCGATGAAGTAACCTTCGTTCGTCCCCGTCGCATAGTTGTCCACGCCCTGTGGCGTGAAGGGCCCGTCCGAAGCCCCGTTCGGCAGGATTCCGCGAAACGCCGTAGTCACGACGGGGCCGCCACCGAGGATCGAGCTTTTGCGGATGACGAAGCCCGTGCAGTTGACGAAGGAACCCGACACGGCACCGAACATGTTGCCGCCGACGTAGAGCGCGTCCTCGTCAATGCCGAGCGTCGGGTAGTCGAGGAACTCACCCGTTGAGGGGATCGGGCCGACCGTGTCCTGCTGGACAAAGAAGAACGTCCAGACTGTGCTCCCGGAGAGGACGCCGTTGCTGGCCGAGTCTGAGACGGCGATGAGCAGGCGGTTCGGTGTGTCGCCGATGGTGTTGACGCTCGGAACGTCAATGATGATGAGCACCCAGCGGCGCGACCGGCGGTCATAGCGCACGCGCGGGTCGCTTGTGAAGTTGATGTTGAGACTGCCGCCGGAGACCGGCGTCATCACCGTCGCGAAGAACACATCCGAGTCGGCGTTGACGACGCCGTCGGCGACGCCCGTCGTCTTGTTGAAGGTGCGGACGCGACCGTTAAGGAAGACGACATACTGCGTCGGGCCGACCGCGCCCATCGAGTCGGGTGGGAACGCGCCGGTGTCGGCGAGCGTCGCCCCAAGGAAGTTCGGGGTGCTGACAGTTTGCGGTGCGGAAGTCGTTTGACTCGGAGGCACGCGCAGACCGCGTCGCCGCCCGGGAGTGCTCGCCACGGCCTGAGCATTCGGATCCTGAGGTAGAAGCCTTCGATCGGGGCCTTTCAGCTCAGGAATCAAGAGCGGTCTGCTGGAAACTTTAGGCACATTTGCCTGGTCGCTCATGATCTCGGCCGTAGTTTTCTGAATACCCACTTCGCCGACCGACGGCACACCCACAGTCTCCGTATCCTGGCTCACAGGTGTGTAGGGAAGACCGCCGTCCTTCTGACCAATCGGCTGAATTCCACGCGACTGCTTCGCCCGATCCTGCTGCTTTGCTCGCCCTTTCTTTAAGGGGGCCGCTACGGATTTCTCCGCTCCACCAGCGCCTACGCGGATTGCCGTGCGTCTTTGCGCCAAACCGGCAACACCAATTGAAGACAACAACAAAGCGAAAAGCGGCAGCGCAACGTACCAACGCCCGATGATGCGTAACCGGTAGGCAGCAGAATTCCGAAGCAGGGATTTCATAGAACTACACTCCTTCTATTGTCGATTGAAGTCAGACAGATAAGAGCTCGCAGCGCGACGCTCTTCGAAGAATCGGGGTGGGAGAAACTGCGCAAAGTGCTAAAGAGATGAGAACGAACCCTTGGATGTGATCGAGTTCAAGGACGCAAAGAACTATTGAACGGGTAACTCTTCTTTGAAAACTACCGAAGGGATTATCTTTTAGTGCCTCACCGCTGTCAACGGTTTTCAATAGTAGATATGGATGACTGGAGGAAATTTAGCGCAGGTGGTCAGCGACCAGAAGTACTGGAACTCCTTAGTAACACTTCCAGAGACGACCTTCGCTGCCGTGATTCAGCGTAAAAGTGCCGACCTCTTGCTCAGGCTCTGAGAGAGTTACGGTGAGTGTCATTTGTTTACCTTCGACTTGACCGACATACCGAGCCCGGCGTCCCTGCGCTTTCCTATCTATCCGAATCGGACCGCCCTCACGACGATGCGTGCCAAGCAATTCAAACTTGCCATCTTTGTTCATCGTGAGCGGCCCGACAATCGTTCCGTTGGCACAATCGTATTCAACATCCGCACCATCCGGAGTGACCCGAAGCCGAATATGCGCACCACCCCAGGTGCCGGTGGGAAGGGTGTTGGTCTTTTGGGTAGAAGAGTTGCTCATGTTTTTCGAGGTCTGGGTTGGAGTTACTTCTGCTTCCCCGGCCTTGCTGTTTTCGGTTCGCTTCTCACTGCCACGAACTTCCTGAGGCGAGCTGTTGGCGTTTGAGTTGGCCGAGTCCTGACGGCACGAACTGCTGGGCGCCTGTATCACCAGGAGTTGCATGAAAATCAGAAAAGCAACTGTTCTCACTCCGAAGACCATCGATATTCCTCTAAGCCTTTCGGTCGGCCGGTTCAAATTTCCCGGGGAACGCCGACAGTTTACCGCCATTCTTCAGGAAACGCCCGCACCGGGTTAATTGCCATCCTCGTTTGCTTACGCCGCTTCAGCGCCTGGTCGCCGAAAATGGAGTAACATTTGAACGCGGGCTCTGAACGAAACTTGCAGCCCAGACCCATGATTCTTAACTCAAAAACTTTGAACCGGCGCCGATTCCTAACGTCCACGGCTCCAGTTGTGGGCCTGGCACTGAGTGGACTGGTTCAACTTCCAACGATCACTTACGCGGAAGATCTAACCAGCCACACGGAAGAAATGCGCACCCGCCTGCTCGCTCTCGTGAATGGCGAGCGGTTCGTGGCTGGCGTTAGGCAGCTCGAGCTGGATGATCTGGCATGTCGCGTTGCCACCGCACACGCGATCGAGATGGCAGCGGATGGGTTCATTAGTCACTGGGGTCGCGATGGGCGAAAGCCGTATCAGCGCTTTGCCCTGTCCGGCGGGTTTCACGCTACCCAGGAGAATGTCGCTTCGATTGACAATCTGCCATCCGCCGAATGGAAATATGTCGCAAACCAGTTAGAGTACCTGCATGTAAGGATGCACGGCGAAACCCCTCCTAACGACGGACACCGAAGATCCATTTTGGCCCCCCAACAGACTCACGTAGGGTTTGGCTTCGCTCTTACCGAGAGTAGGTTGCGGCTTGTGGAAACCTACGTGGCCAAGTATGTGAAGTTAGCTGCCTTTGAGTCGCGAGTACATCGCAAAGCGAGCTTTGAATTGTCTGGAAGGTTGCTCAACCCGACGAACGTTTTGCAACTGGTCGACGTTTGCTATGAACCTCCGCCCACTCCAGCCGATTTAGAATTTCTTGCGAAATCGAAGAGTTACTCTTTACCTGATGAGTACAAAACGCTGCGCCCGCGATTAGCGGGCGGGGTGCTCTACGCCGACCGCCATCCTGGTGTTATCGAGTTAAGTCCGGGCGGACATTTTCGCGTACCGGTCAAACTATATAAGTCCACTCCTGGGGTTTACACAATTGTATTTTGGATTAGGACCAGCCGTGAAAAAGCATTTCCTGCCACCGAAATCTGTGTGGAAGCATATTGACTTGCGAGTCACCTCTGAGCTCGCTGGCGTGCGGCTTCAAACAAAAGAATCCCGGTCGCCACTCCAACGTTCAGACTCTCGACATCTCCCTGCATCGGGATTCGCACCGAACCACCTGCCGCTGCAATCTCTTCAGCACTAAGACCGTCAGATTCCGGACCCACGATCAAGGCTGTAGGTCGTTTCCAATCGAAGTCGGTGTGGGTAGTTGTTGCTTCGACGTCTGCGCAGACCGTCTTCAAACCATTCTCGCCACACCATTGGAGCATTTGAAAGTAAGTGACGCCGGTCCACATGGGAAGTCGGAACGCCGAGCCCATCGCCCCACGCAGGGCTTTAGGAGAAAAAGGATCCGCAGTGGTTTCCGTGGTGATTACGCCTGTCGCGCCGGCTGCCTCGGCGCTACGGAGAATGGCCCCGACATTTACCGGATTGTTGAGTTGATGAATTACTACCAACAACGGGATTTGTACGGATCCGGCTTCTATTCTGACTTTGCCCGTCTCAGGTCGCCGGGCCAGGGCAACAATGCCTTGCGGTGTCTTGGTGTAGGAAATCGACGCCAACAACCTTTCACTGACAATCGCCAGTTTTTTGACGGCCGAGGTCGCCTCGGTTAAGAAGCGTTTGGCTCGCTCCTTTTCAGAGATCTCTTCCGAATAGATCAGCGCCTCAATATCCAGACCGGAATTTAGGGCCTCCTCACAAAGCCTCAGGCCTTCGGCGAAGATAAGGTCGTGGATCTCACCGTCGCGCACGGCACGCGCTTTTCGGAGAAGACTATTCTCGCGGCTGGTTATGTGAGTCATCAGGGATTGCCGATCATGAATTGCCGATGGGGCTAAGTCAACAACGACTCGTTCGGAGTAGTGTCCTAATCTGAAATCCTCTGCGCTTTCTTTGCGTTCTCGGCGTCTCCGCGGTTACTGCTTTCCTGACATTTCATTCACCGCCGAGGCGCAGAGGACGCTGAGGTTGCGCAGAGTTGGCCAGATTAGGACACTACCTCATTTGGCAATCGGCAACGAGACTTCGATCCACACCGGCCAATGATCGGATGTGTTCAAAGGACGCGCCACGCCCCACCTGGTGACCTCCAAACCGCGAACAAAGATCCAGTCGGCGTGCAAACGGATCCCGGATCCTCGCCAAGTTGGGGTGCCTGTCGGAAATGGCGTCGTATATCCGCGCGACTCGAGCAGAGTCCGAGTGTCAATACACTTGCGGCGAGACAAGGTATTGAAGTCACCGAGCACCACTGCAGGCCCTGAAAATCTGTCCGCGTGCTCGAGAACAATTTCCACTTGATCGAGTTGGCCACTGGAGTTGGAATGAGGATCAATATGCGAATTAAGAACGCGAATGCTCTGAGTTCCGGCCTCAATCGTGGCTGCAATAGACAACCTCGGACGCCAGGGACATTCGTTCCACGGCAAATCGATCCGAGTGACATTCTTCATCTGAAACCGACTCAGCGTAGCCACTCCAGTATCGCCTGAATCTTGCAATCCAATTTGTTCTTCAAAGTTGAGCCACCACTGGCGGTCTTTCGGTTCGATGCCCCGAGGAAGTCCCGCGGGCGCGTGAGCCCAGGCCATCTCGAGATACTCTGCAAGCTCTCGAGCAATGTGGTGCCCGCCAGTTCGGGCGGTCCCTTTGTCTGCTTCCTGGAGTGCTAGAATGTCGACGCGTGGTAAGTGCGCTCCTGCCAGAAACGCGTCTGCGGCAAGTCGAATATTCTTACCAACTGTTTCTGACCGGCGACGGGGGAAATTGAAACCGACTTTCCGCAGAATGCCCGTTGAGATCAGGAACTGACCTACCGCGTATCGAATGTTATAGGAAGCAATAACCAGTTTCGGGTTCACCTCCGGTGGGGCACCGAGCGAACCAGGATCACCGTACTCGATCTCCGCTGCATCAAGGAAAGAGGGAACGGGAAATTGTTTTGAGCTTGCCATCGTTGACGATGATTGCGCTACGGCACACTAACTCGCAGAATCGGTAAAACACAAATTGAAAACATGAGCCGCACTGTTATCGCCGCTGTTGATGATATGTTCTTCGCATCGAAGATTCGCGCAACCGCCGAATCTCTGGGAGTTGCTGTCAGCTTCGTGCGCAAACAGGAGCGCATCTTAAGCGGTGCGCGTGAGAAAAGGCCGGACCTGATTCTTGTCGATCTCCATTCGCAGACGGTTGATCCGTTGGCGATTGCAGTCGCATTGAAGTCGGAACCGGATCTCCAGTCGATCCCGTTGTTAGGATTCTTCTCACACGTTCGAACTGATTTGCTCGAGGAGGCAAGGGAAGCGGGTTACGATACTGTGGTTCCGCGTTCAGTGTTTTCCAGAGACCTGGCAAGCATTCTCATCGGGTAGGTCAATTCTCAAAATTACTTATTAGGACACAGCCGCAGGTGCTATTACCTCATGGATCGCACGCACCTCGCTTACCAGCTGTTCATACTGTTGCAGCGTTAGTGCCTGAGCGCCGTCGGAAAGCGCGTGATCGGGCTGATCGTGAACTTCAACTATCAGACCGTCTGCTCCCACCGCGACGCCGGCGCGCGCGAGTGGTGTGACCATGAAATTCTTCCCGGTGCCATGCGATGGATCAACGATAACGGGAAGGTGCGAAACAGTGCGCACCGCGGGTATTGCAGCCAGGTCAAGCGTATTACGCGTATGTTGAGTGAAAGTGCGAATGCCACGCTCGCAAAGCACGATCTGATAGTTGCCTTCAGACATGATGTATTCAGCAGCCAGCAACCACTCATCCAAAGTAGCCGAGAGCCCGCGCTTTAGCAGAACCGGCAGATGAGACCTGCCTGCGCGTCGCAACAGAGTGAAGTTCTGCATGCTGCGGGCGCCAATTTGAATGACGTCTCCGTATCGTTCAACAAGATCGACTCCGGCTTCATCGAGTGCCTCGGTGACAATCCTTAGTCCATAAGCCTCGCGAATCTCGGCCAGGATCTTCAGACCCTCTTCGCCAAGACCCTGAAAGGCGTAAGGCGACGTCCGGGGCTTAAAAGCTCCGCCGCGAAAAAACCTCGCCCCGCTCCGCCGGACAGCTTCGGCAACTGCGAAGGCCTGATTCCGACTCTCGATCGCGCATGGGCCCGCAATAATGGCTAGATCATCTCCGCCAATGGTTGCATCGCCGACACGAACGATGGTCTTTTCCGGTCGGAGATCCAGCGTGATCAATTTGTAAGGCTTGCTGACGCGAATTGCGTCTGCCACGCCCGGCATGGTTTCGAAATGAGAAGGATCAACAGCGCCCTGGTTTCCCGTAATGCCGATGGCTGTGCGCGTGGCGCCGGGCATCGGATGCGCCTTGTAACCCAATTCCTCAACCACACGTACGACGGCACCTATCTGGGTGTCGGTGGCGTCGGCTTTCATTACGATCAGCATGGCTTCTTTATACCTTAGCGCGCCAAATCTCTCAAAGTGACGGTGAGGTTAACCATTCACTAGATTCCAGCGGGAAAACAGTAAACGATCCACTAAACCACACGAAATCACACTAACATTTCGTGATTATTCGTGCTTTGCCTCAAAAGTCAGAATTATGCATAGCCGAATCCAAGCCGAGCGGGAACTTTTGAGGCAAAGCCGATTATTCGTGTAATTTCGTGGAACATCTTCTACATTCTCTCAGGAACACTAATCCCGAGCGTTGCCAATGCCTTAGTAAGTTGCCTTCGGGCAATCTCAGCAGCTGCGATCAGGACAGCCTTCTTAGTCGGGTCTGGCTCAGCGATTATCCGGTGACGATGGTAGAAAAGGTTGAAGGCGCGAGCCAGATTGAACGTGTATTTCGCAAGGTTCGCCGGCTCGGCTGAAACCGCGCATTGGGCAATCACTTCATCCAATCGCTCGGCCAGCATTACCAATGACCAAATCTCTGTACCCGTTTCCCCTTCCAGCGTATCGGTGACCTGTTCACGAACCGATTGATCGGTCATCGCTCGATGAATTAGATCGTTAGCCGCTGAGCGAGACTCGTGATCGAGCTTTCGGAAAATGGAATTCGCGCGGACCGCAGCATACTGGCAATAGGGACCGGTCTCGCCTTCAAACGATAGTGCTTCCTTGAAATCGAAAGCGATTACGGAATTGCGAGTGAACTTTAGAAGGAAGTAGCGCAAGGCGCCCACTGCGATTTCGTGGGCAGTTGCACGTTTTTCTTCCAACGTTAGTTTGGGATGTCGCGAATCGACTTCGCTGAAGGCATCCGTTTCCAGACGATCGATCAAGTCGTCTGCCTTCACACCCAATCCCTTGCGACCACTCATTTCGACATAAGGCTTCGCTCGATCCTCATCGCTCAGCTCGATACCAAGTTCACCGCAGGCCGCGGGTGACAACGCGACCATCTCATAAGACAAATGGACACTGGCGTGGCGACCGAGTTCGGGAACCAACGCCGTGACACCACGGGCCACAATCTCCTGTGGATACGACTGGCGGGAATCGATAACGTTGTAGACCGTAGCGCCACCGCCAAAGTTGGGTCTCACAATTTCAGGCGCAGACTCGGTGTTTGGGTCAGACGTTGTTACCCAGGTCACATGCGTGTCGGGGTAAGTTCGGAACGGTTTGAAATTGAAGTCGAGGCCCAGATGGCCGAGTTTCCAGAGTTGATAGGCGATGTCCTTACCTGTGTAAGTGACTGTCCCGTTGGAACGCACGATGATCTTGTCAGCTTCGTGCTCTTCAGTTCCGGTGTGCGACTCAAACGGCATGACCCAACAACCCTTATTTCGACCCTCCGTCTCTAAGCGAATCACGCCGGCAGTTTTCATCAGCTGGAAAGCTCGTTCCCAAAAATGTAAATGCAGAATCTCCGACTCTCGTGCGAGTAAGTCGTAACGGATACTGAGGCGCTCCATTGAATCGAGGATGCGCTCGACGTTTCGAGTTGCCACGTAGTCTGCCAGCTGGGCCGTTGGGTTATTACCTTCCTCGATGGCGTGGAGGATCTGGGTGCGGAGTGTGAGCTTCTCGGGATTGGGTTCCCCATTGGGATCGCCATCTCGATAGAACAAACCAACCTGGGTGTAGAGATCCCAGCAGTAGTAATCAAAAGGACGTTCTGGCGATAGCGAGCGGTCAAGTGTCTTGATCTCGTCAAGAGTGAGTTGCTCAATATGCATGAAGCCCACGACCACGTCGGCAACCTGAACGCCAGTATTGTCGATGTAGTTTTGGACTTCCACCGGGTTACCGGCAGCTTTAAGGATGTTGACGAAGGTGTCGCCTAAGACCGCGTTGCGAACGTGGCCGATGTGGGCTGCTTTATTTGGATTGATGCTGGTGTGCTCGACCATCTGTTTCGGTCGGGGCTCCGGCGCTTCGGCTCGAGTGATCTGCGGCAAGGTTGCATCGGTCGCAAACGCTGAGAGCAAAAGTGCACGATCAAAGAAGATATTGAGATAACCGGCGCCCGCGACCTCAACACGCGCTACCTCTTCGCCGCTTTCCAGTTTGGCTTTTAGTTGCTCGGCGATCGTGCGTGGCGCCACCTTGTTGCCGGTGCTTTGCTTAATGAGCTTGGCCAGCTCAAATGAAACTGGGAAAGCGAGGTCGCCCAGTTCCGGTTTTGGCGGATTCTCGCCGCTGATCTGCTCCAGCTGCACGTCAAACAACTCATGCGCTGCCGTCTGGATTCGTTGCTTTAACTTGTTCTGAAGGTCGATTAGGGTCACGGAGGTGACAGTGCCTCAAGTCTGGTTTCCGAAAAGCGGAGAGTATAACGTAGCGCTGACCAGACGGCGAGTGACCACTGCGCTCCAGACGCGCAAGTCCGCATCATAATTCACCTTTCTTCTACGCTCTGGTACCATCCAAATCAAAATGCAAACCACGAGAGAAACAGTGGCTTCCGACAGACTGCGAGAGCTGCTTGCCGAAACCGGGAAGGTCCTGGTGCTTACCGGCGCCGGTGTGTCAGCGGAGTCGGGTGTGCCGACTTTTCGCGGAGGAGGACAGAGCGCCGTTTGGAAGGGGATGCCGTTCGACGTGATTTCTTCAGCCCGCATGGTTGAACGCGACTTGCCCGCCGTCTGGGAGTGGTTCGACTATCGCCGAGGACTCTTAGAGTCATTACAGCCGAACGCCGCGCACACGCAAATCGCAACCTGGCAGGATCACTTTCATGAATTTACACTCGTGACGCAAAACATCGATGGGTTGCATCAGAAGGCAGGCTCACGTGATGTCCTTGAACTTCACGGGAGCATCTGGCGGGCTCGATGTGTGGGCTGCGGAGGGCGGGCGCGAATCATTCCAACCGAGCCTCGTGCCGAAGCCTGTCACGACTGCGGAAGTCCGTTTCGGCCCGATGTCGTGCTATTTGGAGAGATGCTCCCGCCAGGTGTTTTCGAACAAGCGGCGGCGGCGGCGGCTAACTGCGAACTTTGTTTTGTGATTGGCACCTCAGCGATCGTGTATCCGGCAGCAGGTCTGCCGGAGATCGCGCGTTCATCAGGAGCGTATCTTTGCGAGGTGAATCCTGAAAGGACACCTCTCTCGGATTTATGTGACGAAGTGCTGATGGGAAAGGCCGGGGAAGTCTTGCCCTTGCTGATGAATGGCTAATAGCAAACAGAGAATCCGGCGCCTTGATGCCGACCATATCCCGCTGACCATTTAGTTTCAAAAGTCGATTACCGTGGTAATAAGTTTTCGTGTTGGTTCGTGTGATTTCGTGGATCGTTCCTGTCTTTTCGGAAAAACAAGGACGATCCACGAAATCACACGAACCAACACGAACCAAAAATACCCTGATTTCGCGTTCGGCCTGACTTTTGAGGCAAAGCTCATTTAGTATTCACCAACATGAGGACTCTCTACTTCGATTGTTTTGCCGGCGCGAGCGGCGACATGATTCTGGGAGCGATGGTCGCTGCCGGCGTCGAGCCCATAGCGCTCCAGGAGCAACTCACGCTGCTCAACATTCGAGGGTACACAGTCGATTTTCAGACTGTGGATCGTTCTGGCATCAGCGCAACTTACACGCACGTTCGAATTCCTCACGAACATGCACATCGCCATCTGAGTGACATTTTGAAGATCATCTACGATTCCGGTTTGACCCCAGGCATCAAAGACCGCGCCGCCCGAATCTTCTCCCGACTCGCTGAAGCAGAAGCACGCGTGCACAATCAACCCGCCGAGCAGGTGCACTTTCATGAGGTCGGAGCGCTGGATGCAATCATCGATGTCGTTGGAGCGGCAATCTGTTTTGATCTGATGGGAATCGATCGGTTTGTTTGTTCCCCAATTCACGTCGGCAGCGGCACAGTCGAGATGGATCATGGACGCTTTCCAGTTCCACCTCCCGCGGTGGCCGAACTACTGAAGGGTGCGCCGGTTTACTCCACTGACATCAAGGGCGAATTGGTAACGCCAACCGGAGCCGCGATAATCTCTACTGTGTGCACTGCCTATGGTCCGATCCCGAAAATGCAGCTGCAAAAGACCGGATATGGCGCTGGCACACGTAAGTATGAAAAGTTCCCTAACGCCTTGCGGGTCTTGATCGGCGAGGAAAACGCGCAAGGCATCGCGGATGAGCGGCTTCTGATGGTTGAGACCAACGTAGACGACATGTCGGCGCAGGTTTTTGGTCACGTGATGGAAAGAGCGCTGGAGTTGGGTGCCCTTGACTGCTACTTCACACCGGTGCAAATGAAAAAGAATCGACCCGGAGTCTTGCTGTCGATTCTTTGCCGGCCTGCGGATAAAGAGAAAGTAATGAGTCTGCTCTTTTCCGAGACCACCACCATTGGCGTTCGCAGTTACGAAGTTGATCGGCGCGCTCTGGAAAGACAAGTGGTGAGGGTGGGAACGCAGTATGGGCCTATTGATGTTAAAGTAGCTCGATTGAACGGGCACGTGGTGAACGAGATGCCCGAATTTGAGCAGTGTCGCGCCGCCGCACTGAAGGCTGGTGTTCCTTTGCGAGCTGTAGAAAACGCGGCGCGCTTGGCTTTTGCGTCTGGTAAGAATTTTGAGACTTAACGAGCGACGAATTACACGAGATGACACCAATTGTTTTCGTGTTGATTGGTGTGATGCGCGTGGATAGTTCAAATCTATACGAATGGCGACAAAATTTTCAGAGGATAAGGGAATCCAGGGCCACGAAAAAGTGGACCTGGAAACGATCGCCGAGGGAGTTCGGCTGATCCTGAAAGGCATTGGCGAGGATCCGTCGAGACCTGGCCTTCTGGAGACACCGCAGCGCGTGGCCGAGATGTTCGCCGAACTCACGGCAGGGATGCACCAGGATCCTCACGAGCATGTTGTGCCACTCCCGGGCGACAAGCACGATGAAATGGTGCTCGTCAAAGACATCAGCATCGCGTCGTTGTGCGAACACCACCTGGCTCCATTCGTCGGCAAGTGTCATATCGCATACATTCCCAAGGACGGCCGGATTCTCGGAATTTCAAAACTCGCTCGACTAGCAGAAACATTCTCCAAAAGACTCCAGCTACAGGAACGGCTGACAACTGATATTGCCAACACGCTTTACGAAGGGCTGAAGCCGGTTGGAGTCATGGTGGTGATTGAGGCTGAACACACCTGCATGACGCTGCGGGGTGTGCGCAAGGCCAGTGCCAAGACGATTACATCGGCCGTGCTCGGTGGTTTTCGAAACGATCCGCGCACGCGCGCCGAAGCGATGGCGCTTATCACCGGGAAGGAATGAGGTTAGTCGCTAGGAGATCCGGACCTTTGCGCCGCTTGGCTAATCCTAAGAGAGTTATTTTCCATATAACATTTGTCATTTCTCATAATTTCTCATTTGTCATTTGGAATCCGATTCGTGTTGTTTCGTGTGATTTAGTGGATCGTTCTGCTGTCTCGGCCAGGGAAACGATCCACGAAATTACACGAAACAACACGAACTAGAACCAGAGAATGTTCTAAAATGACAAATGAGAACTGATATATGGAAAATGATTCTTCTTGGCGACTCGGATAGATTAGTTAGCTGCGATACATGTCAAAAACCTTCTACCTAACAACCCCAATCTACTACGCCAATAGTCTCCCTCACCTCGGTCATCTCTACACGATGATCGTCGCTGACGCCGTGCACCGGTACAAAGAGCAACGTGGGATTGAGACCTATTTTCTCACCGGCACCGACGAGCATGGAATCAACATAGAACGTGCCGCGCAGCGGGCCGGACGCACCCCTCAGGCGCAAGCCGATTACGTAGTCAGCTACTTCACCAAGATGACGGCTGCTTTTGGACTGGACACCGAGCATGGCGGGTACGACTTTTTTATGCGTACCACCTACCCGTTTCATGCCGAGGGTGTTAGTCACCTCTGGCGTCAGGTAGCAAACTCGAAGACTTCCAAGGGTCGTGAGGCGATCTACAAGGGTCACTACGAAGGTTGGTTCTGTGCCCCTTGCGCTGCTTACAAAACCGAGGATGAATACGCGAAGTTGGAGCGAGACGGCGATCTACCACTCTGTTTGATTCACGAGAGTCCGCTCGATCGAGTATCAGAAGAGAGTTACTTCTTCCGGCTCTCCGATTACGCCGAACCACTGCTCGAGCTTTACGAAAGACAGCCCGACTTTATTAGACCCGAATCGCGGCGCAATGAGGTTATGAGCTTCGTGCGTGGCGGGTTGCAGGATTTGTCCGTCAGCCGGCTGCAAAGTTCCGTCGGTTGGGGAATACCGGTTCCGGATGATCCTGCACACACGATTTATGTTTGGTTTGACGCTCTAACGAACTATGCAACCGCGATTGGTTACGGCAACGAAGAACGGAATTCGGTAGTAGGTTTTGAGAAGTTCTGGCCGGCCTTGCACCTGGTTGGCAAAGACATTCTCAGATTTCACGCAGTCTACTGGCCGGCGTTCCTAATGGCGGCCGGTGTTGAGATTCCGCGTGGAATCATTGCGCATGGTATGTGGGTCGATCAGGTGGGACGAAAGATGTCGAAGACCCTAGGAAACACTGTCGAGCTGGACGTACTTCAAGCTCACTTTCCTATTGATGGAATTCGCTACTTCTGTCTTCGTGAAATGGTTTTCGGGCAGGATGGACGCTTCGGCTACGAAGGGCTGATCGATCGTACGAATAGTGACCTCGCAAATGGTTTGGGGAATCTCTCAAGCCGCACGCTGACAATGATCGCTCGTTATTGCGAAGGGAAAGTGCCATCGGGAAAAATCTCAGAAGACAAACTCCTTTTGGCCAAGCGTGTCGGATTCGACACGGACGAAACTACGATTTCCGGATTCGTCGAAAGCGCGCGCGAACAGTTTCTCATGCACTTCGATACCTTTGCGTTTAATCGCGCACTTGAAGCTGCCTCGGGAATCATCATGCGGATTGATCGAATGATTACAGAAGCGCGGCCGTGGGATCTCGCAAAGGATGAGAACCAGCGCCAGACGTTAAATGCAGTTCTCTACCGGGCGGCCGAAACGATTCGCTGGTTGGCCGTTATGCTTTACCCGGTTATGCCGGAGTCGACCGCGCGTATTTACGGGCAACTGGGATTGACCGATCGAATCGCCGAGATTGATCCTGCTCAATTGAAATGGGGCGGTTTGCCGGAAGGGACTCAGATTGGAGAAATCGAACCAGTCTTTCCGCGATTGGACAAAGCCAGGATTATGGGCGAAATCAAGACGGGCGACGAAGGATCAGGAACACGTGCTACCGAAGCGGATGTAGTGCCCGGCGCGACGGCGGCTAAGGAAATCAAACCCGGGCCCCCGATGACACAGGCAACGGAAGCTGATGCCGTGTCGAGTGTCGCCGGTGCCGGCCCACCGATTACGGCCAGTGGAAACACTGAACCGAGTTCTCCGGGTCAGTCGTCAATCGAGGGTCTCATTGAGATTACCGACTTCGCCAGGGTCGAGCTGCGCGTTGGAGAAGTCTTGACTGCTGAACGGATTCCGAAGGCCGACAAACTTCTATTGCTAACGGTCGATATTGGCGAGGCAAGACCGCGTCAGATCCTTGCGGGAATAGCTCAGTATTACGAGCCCGAAAAAATGATCGGTCGCAAGATCGCGGTAGTTGCGAATCTGAAACCGCGGAAGCTTCGTGGTTATGAATCGCAGGGAATGCTCCTGGCAGCGTCAGTGGGAGATGAAGGAAAACCGGTGATTGCGACCTTTGTTGAAGAAGTGCCGAACGGTGCCCGCTTGAAATAGGACTAGGCTTCGCTTACGGCAAAGGCTTTGATAGGACCGTGGCAATTAACTCATTGAGCCCGGCATCGGAATTGTTGTTCCTGCTTTTGTAGAGGTTTGTGAGCGGAGTCATTAACTGAGCTTTGGCTGCCTCCTGCCCGGGCTTTGTCAACAACGCCACTGTGCGAGCGTAGGCGTCGATCAGGCGATCGGCCGCGCGGTTTAGTTTCTCTAACAGCGCCTGTCCCTCAGGATTCTGTGGTTTACCTGCGTACTTCTTTTCATACTCAGCCTGTATGGGCGTGTAGTCGCTTACCGTGAGTGCATTCGCCAAGGTCAAGTAGGTCGTAGGTTCCTGACTGAAACTGGTTTTGGATGACGCCGCTTTGCGTAAAGCTTGAACCGCTTCGGCCGGCGAAGCGTCGGCCAGAAAGCGACCCAGAGCGTAGTTGAGATAGCCGGTGGCATCCTCTTCGTTTCTAAAGGAAGCCAGGTCACTGACTTTCCCGCCTTCTATCAGTTTGAGCGCTCGTCTGCTGTAGTCAGCCGCTTCGCGATTTACATTTGAATCGGCGAATCTCCCAACAGTGGAGCCTGACAAAACCAGCATAGAGAGGACCCGAAAGTTCTCGGGTTCTGCCGCGAGTATCTTCCGACCTGCTTCAAAAGTCTTGGCCATGTCTTTTGCGTTGAACGACTGAGTAAGCGCAGATTCAAGCGAGTCTTTCTCATACTTAGCGAGCCATTTCCGAAGGGTCTGCAAACTTTCATCTTCGGGCGTGGGAAACTTGCGGATGAACTCGTTGGCAGTTTCGTAAGCCACTTTCTGCTGTTCGACACCGCCAATACTATGTTCCAGCCATTTGCTGTAGAGGTTCGAGCGCTCGTCAGGCAGTGGGTCAGCCGGCGGCGTGACTGGCGGCTTTTGCTGGGCCTGGATTGTCAGGATCCGCACCGTGATTGCTGTCTGAGAGCGAACGGCTACACTGAACAACCCAGTGGCAATCAAGACTGGTATTGACCGAGACAATATTCGTTTTAGCATGACCAAAAGTATACGGCAGGAATAACCTGGACAGTAAGAGTAGCCGAGGGCATTTGGTTGCTCAAAGACTCGTTGTGCTACCGTCGTAGACTATCTATGTTTGTTGATTCCCACGCCCACATCGATGGCCCCGAGTTTGATTCTGATCGGGATGAAGTAATTCAACGCGCGCTGGATGCGGGTGTGCGGGCAATCTTGAATGTCGGCACCGGCGACCCACACAGCGGCGCACTTGAACGTGCAGTTGAGCTCGGTGAAAAGGTCGATCACGTATACACCGCGTTGGGCACACACCCGCACGACGCGCGGTTTTTCGATGATGCGTCCGCGACGAGAATCCAATCGCTCGCTCAACAGAGTTCCCGGGTGATTGCCTGGGGTGAGATTGGCCTCGACTTTCACTACGACAACTCACCGCGCGATGTGCAACAGGAAGTTTTCAGGCGACAGCTCCGCTTAGCGCGCGACGTTTCATTGCCGGTCATTGTTCACACGCGTGAGGCCGAAGATCAAACTGTAGCGATTCTGTCCTCGGAATGGTCAGGCTCAAACTTGCCTGGGATCATGCACTGTTTTAGTGGGAGTCAGTCGCTTGCTGAGAAAACTATCGAACTCGGCTTTCTAATCTCGTTCTCCGGCATCGTGACCTTCAAGAAGGCTGACGAGCTCAGGGCAGTGGCGAAGTCAGTTCCTCTTGATCGTCTACTTATTGAAACCGACTGTCCCTACCTCGCACCGATTCCATATCGAGGGAAGAGAAACGAGCCTGCCTACGTTGTGGAGGTAGCTCGCTCGGTGGGAGAACTCCGAGGATTGAGCGTCGAGGAAGTTGGCCGCATTACGACGGCAAACTTCGAGCGGACGTTTGGATTGTCTCTCGCGGGATAGGAAAGGGATAGGAAAGCATCTTCCGTCCTTATAGTAGGATTTCACGCAAAGACGCAAAGGAGCAAAGACGCCAAGCGGGACCAATCTCTTTGGCTTTGCCCCAAGAGTCCTTTGCTGCAACCTTTGTAACGCAGACAGGAGTAACTCAACTTACAGAACCGCTTGCGGTAGCCAGCGGATGCTCTCAATCAACGTCTCGTGAATGGTTTTTGCGCAGCGCAACTGCTTACTTGACTGAGGTCAAAACTCACTTGAGCTCAGCATCCGGTGGCTACCGCAAGCGGTTCTGTGAGTTGCAGTGGTTCCTTGATATCTTGAGCTTCCTCCGACAACAAAGCCGAAGTACTCGAGTCGAATGACTTTTGAGGCAAAGCCAAATCTCTTTGCGGCTTGGTCCCTTTGTGGCTTTGAGCGAACTTCGTACTGTCCAAGCCAGCTCACGCTGAACCGGAATCACCACCTAGAGACAAGTTTCACATGCTGCTGGTTTGATGCTATTCTCCTCTCAGGCTGACTCCAAAGTCACCAAAACATAAACACGAATGGCTCAGCAAAATTCATTCGACATCGTTTCCCAGGTTGACCGCTCAGAAGTAACTAACGCACTCAATCAAACGATCAAAGAAGTGCGTCAGAGGTTCGATTTCAAGGGAAGTGCGGCCAATGTCGAACTGGACAAAGACGCGCTCGTGCTGACAGCGGAAGATGAGACAAAGCTGCGTAACATGAACGACATCCTTCAACAGAAGCTGGTCCGACGCGGCGTACCCCTTAAGGCATTGAGTTATGGTGCGGTCGAACCGGCCGCGGGTGGCACCGTTCGGCAAAAGGCGGACATTCAGCAGGGAATCCCGCAAGAGAAGGCCAAGGAAGTCGTGCGTTTTATCAAGGACTCTAAAGCCAAGGTGCAGGCCTCGATCCAGGCGGACGTTGTGCGCGTTTCCGGAAAGGACCGCGACACGCTTCAAGACATAATTGCAAAGTTGAAATCGAAAGATTTCGGCATCCATATGCAGTTTACGAACTATCGAACGAACTAGTGGAACTAGTAGAACAGACTTTAGTCTGTTTGGGTGCTCTCTCGTGAATGAATGATGCAGGTAAAAGAGTTGAGTCTATTCATCGGCGATACACAGACTAAAGTCTGTGCTACTTAATTACGATGCAGGCAACCGAACACGGCGCTGTGATTGAAGATGTGAAGCAGACGGCGAAGCGCATCTTCAGCCTGATTGCCTCCGAACTCCAGCAAGTCGAGCAGGAGTTTGAGCGGCAAGCCCAGTCTAATGTGCAGGTGATTGCATTTCTGGGTGACTATTTGCGCGCCTCGGGCGGCAAGCGCGTCCGCCCGGCCCTCACGATACTCTCCAACTACGCGGTCGGCGGGGATGGATCTCGATACAACTCGATCCGTATGGCTACGGTGATGGAGTTTCTGCACACCGCCACGTTGGTTCATGACGACATCATCGACGACTCAGACACGCGTCGAAATCGTCCTACAGTCAACGCACTCTACGGAAACGAGACGGCTGTCCTAATGGGCGATTGGCTTTACATGTCGGCCTTTGAGACGAGTCTCGCCGAACGTTCACTGGCGATTCTGGACATTCTCACCGCCGTGACCCGCAAGATGACAGAAGGGGAATTGCTTCAACTGACTCTACTCGGCCGAGCTGACGTCTCTGAAGAGGAATATCTCAACGTGCTTCAGCGCAAGACTGCTTATCTCTTCAGCGCGTCTTGCGAAGTTGGATCAATCCTGGGCGGTGCAGATGAAAGTAGTCGTGCCGCCCTGGCCCAGTATGGACTGAACCTGGGCACCGCGTTTCAACTCATCGACGACCTGCTTGATTTCACTTCTACCGACGAGACTTTGGGAAAGGCGTCAGGCGCGGATCTCCTGGCGGGCAAGGTTACCTTGCCGTTGATCTATCTGATCGAGAGTGACGAAGCCGGCCGCGACCTGGTTGAAACCGTGATCCGGGATGGAAACTATGAAGCTGTTTCGCGCGCGGAATTGATGCGTGCTGTCGGACGAGTAAAGGGATTTGAGCGCGCGAGAGGTCGGGCAGATTCGTACGCTGAAGCTGCTCGGTCGTCTCTTGACGGTCTTCCCGATTCAGAATACTGCGAAGCCTTGCGGTCAATTCCCAGCTACGTCCTCGACCGCGAGCGCTAGTTACTCCCGCCCGATTCATTAGCCGCGGATTTGCGCGGATTAACGCGGATTTCGAGAAGGAAAGATAAGCCACAGATTCCACGGATAAGCACGGATCAAGCAAAGAAAACTGGAACAACCCTGGGCTCCCGATGCGAACAAAGGAATAGGAGCGACGCCCACCTTCACTTTATTTGCGTTTTCCTTCAGACCCGCACCATCAGTGTAATCTGTGGCTTACTTCCTGGTTGATTCAGATCCGCGTTCATCCGCGTGAATCCGCAGCTAAGACCCAGAAAACTGTTGTGCAATCTGTGAATTCCCTCTAACATCCCCGACTGATGGGCCGGCCTGACGGAAATCTACTTTCACGGTTAGAGCAAAGCCTGCGGCAGTCGCGCGCGGCGCGCATGCACCTGGCGGCGCGTCTCAGGGAACTGGAAGCAGAGGCCGACTCTGTGCGGGCCGAACTGGCCGAAATGGACACCCTGGCAAGTCAGACCGAAGCTGCGATTTACCGCCTACTGTCCTCGGTACTGGCCTCAGGAAACCTTGCCGCTGGTCTTCCTTCCGATGCCGAGTTGGAAGCCGCGATGCGCCAGGGGGGACCGGGCGGGCGGGGTCCTTCGGCGTTTGATTTGAAACGCCAGCAGATTCCTGCCATTCGCACAGACATTGAGGCTCTCAGTGATCGTTTTCTGGATCGGACGATTCCGCAGGCTGTTACTTTGTTGCTCCGCGAAGAGGGCGCTCCACTCCACGTCAACGAAATCTATAACCGCCTGCTGGAGGGGGGGTTTAGATTCACCGGTCAGAATCCTACTATCAGTGTTGCCGTCTCTCTTAACCGCAATACACGCTTCCGGAAAGTTGCTCCCGGCACCTTCGACCTCATGATTCGGGATGCATCTAAGGCTTCTTAATAGCGCAAATCTTAATTCAGTCCTGTCAACTAGCAGTTCCGTCAAGCCACAAACAAACCAAGATAACCGGCTGACTCCGCACTATCGGGATTCGACTGCTCGCACGTAGAATACCGAGCCATGCGCGCAATGATCCTTTCCGCAGGCTATGGCACGCGTTTGTGGCCCTTGACTGAAGATCGCACTAAGCCGGCGATTCCGATTCTGGGTAAGCCATTGGTCGGATACGTGGCTGAGTATCTCGCCTCGTACGGATGCCGCGAGATCGTCGTCAATCTTCATCATCGGCCGGAGTCGGTGCGCCAGGCGCTTGGGGATGGCAGCAGCTTTGGAGTGAAACTTGAATATGTAGAGGAACCACAAATCCTTGGCACTAGCGGAGCCCTCGATAACGCCCGGGCATTACTCGACGGTGAGCCGTTCATAGTCATCAACGGCAAGATAATCACCGACATAGACTTGAATGCTGCGCTCAAGACACACAGAAGGACCGGCGCCATCGCAACACTCGTGTTACTGCCAAACGCGGCCTGTGAACGATTCACGGTGGTTGATACGCTCGATGGGTGTCTCAAAGCCTTTGGATCAATGCCGGTTGCGGAGGAATACGTTGGCCGGGCTGCGCCGCTCATGTTCACCGGGATTCAAATACTCGACCCGCGCATCTTCGAGTACATCCCGCGCAGTGTATTTTCCCACTCGACGACAGACGTGTATCCGGCAGCCATGGCCAACGGTGAACGTATCGCGGCGCACGTAGCGGAAGGGAAGTGGTACGAGCTTTCGACGCCCCAACGCTATCTCGATATCAGCCTCGCGATGCTGCGGGAAAGGAACCAGAGCTTTGTAGCCGAGGCTGGCTGCGTGATCGACCCAGAAGCAGATGTGAGTCAATCAATACTCTGGAAGGATGTGGTGGTCGAACCCGGCGCGCGCGTGCATCGCTCCGTGTTGGCGGACGGCGTGCGAATCGCCAGCGGTGAAGTTATCGAATACGCGGTCGTCGTTCGGAACTCACTAATTCAAGGCAAGACTCCGCCTCCTAAAGCTCTCAAGGGAGAGATTAAAAAAGACAACTTTGTCGTGTCTTTGGCGCAGTGATACAATCCGAAAACTACGCAAACGTTGGCGGGATCGGAAAAAGTTGTCCCGCCTGTTTTTGAGCAGTACCCGAAACCCGAAACTCCCTTCATCAATGAGTTCAGCAAATCAGGTGACTACCAGCGCTTTCGAACTCTCACCGACCGGGCGGCTTTTGAAATTTATCAGAGCCCAGGGGATTGAAGACTCAGAGGTCGTACCGCTCACTCCAGACGCGTCAACGCGCAGTTATTTTCGAATTCCCTGGAAGAAAGGTAAAGCCGTCGCAGCTGTATATCCAGAGGCTTTTGATCCCGACTTCCATCCTTACCTCGATGTAACCAACCTGTTTTTGCAGAGCGACATTCCGGTTCCCGAGGTTTATTCGGTCGACGGGGATAGCGGCATCATCGTTCAGGAGGATTTGGGCGATCGGCAACTGTGTCAGGTCTATGAAGTGGCATCACCGGAAGAGTGTGAAGACTATAAGGAGCAGGCGATAAGGATCATTGCTCGCATACAACGAGCTACGGAAAAAGCTAGTGAGTTGAAGTCGATTGCCAGCCGACTGGCTTTTGACGAGGCAAAGCTTTCCTGGGAGCTCGATTTCTTTGTCGAGCACTATTTCAAAAGCTTAAGAGGCGAAACCCTTCGGCATGGCGAAGCCGCTGAACTGAAGGCTGAACTCAATGATGTTTCAGCTGAACTCGCGGCCGCCCCCAGGGTACTCTGTCATCGCGATTTCCACACGGCGAATCTAATGCTCGATCGGGACAATCGTTTGCGAGTAGTTGATCATCAGGACGCCCGGATGGGCCCAGCCAGCTACGATCTCGTTTCGCTATTACTTGACCGGCAGCCCGCGCCGCCATCACTGGCGGAATTACGTGCCTTCAGACTACTACTTCTGGACGAGCGCCGCAGCCAGGGTCTTGAGCCGCTGGATCCGGACGAATTTGCGCAGGAGTTTCGTTTGATGACTATCCAACGTGGCCTGAAAGCTGTAGGCACTTTCTCTTATCAAACGGCTGTAGCTGGACGGGGTGCGTTTTACCAACACTTTATCAATCCGACCTTTTTGATCGTACTGCAGGCCGCTGAATGGTTAGAACGTTTTCCAGCGCTGCGGAAGATGATTGGGGAGCGGATGGATGGAAATTGATACCTCGAAATGACAATCTTAAATGGCAACTGAATCAAAAACATTAGAGGTCCTTAAACAAACCTCGATCTCGGATCTTTCAAAACACGCCGGCGAGGAGGTTGTCCTCAAAGGTTGGATATACAACATTCGTTCAAGTGGCAAGATCATCTTTCCCCAAATACGAGACGGCACTGGCGTCGTTCAATGCGTCGTGCTGAAGAATTCCGTCACGCCGGAGCTTTGGGAGTCGTTGAAGTCGCTGGGTCAGGAATCGGCGCTTACGATCCGGGGGACGGTGCGAGCTGATGAACGTGCGCCCGGCGGTTACGAAATCGATGTCGTCAATGCCGAAGTACTTCAGCAAGTCCACGACTACCCAATCACGCCGAAGGAACACGGCACTGAGTTTCTCATGGACCAGCGTCACCTTTGGCTGCGCTCGCGTAGGCAACATGCAGTGCTAAAGGTGCGACACACGGTTGTCCAGGCTGTCCGCGATTTTCTCGATAAAGATGGCTTCACTCTGTGCGACGCCCCGATTCTGACGCCGGCTGCCTGCGAGGGAACCACAACGCTTTTTGAAGTCGACTATTTCGAGGGTGAAAAGGCCTATCTCACTCAATCAGGCCAACTCTATAACGAAGCCACCGCCGCTGCCTTTGGAAAGGTCTACTGCTTCGGACCAACATTTCGAGCCGAGAAATCAAAGACCCGGCGACATTTGACTGAGTTTTGGATGGTTGAGCCCGAAATGGCCTACTCGAACCTCGAAGACGTGATGACCCTGGCTGAGCGGTTCCTGTCGAGTATCGCCGCCCGTGTCCTGGAAGACCGAGTGGAAGAGCTAAAGATCCTGGAGCGCGATAGGTCGAAGCTTGAATCCATCATTGCTCCGTTTCCGCGTCTTCATTACGACGACGCGGTAAAGATGCTGCAAGACGGACACGCGGCAGGCGAAATTGAGAGCCGCTTTGAATGGGGTGGCGATTTCGGCGCGCCCGACGAAACGTTTATCTCCAGCCGTTTTGACAGGCCCATTATGGTCCATCATTATCCGGCAGCGGTGAAGGCCTTCTACATGGCCCGCGACCCAGAGCGTGACGAGTTGGCGTTAGGAGTTGACGTGCTGGCACCGGAAGGATATGGCGAGGTGATCGGAGGCGGCGAGAGAGCGACTTCGCTCGACTTCCTGAAAGAGCAGATAGCTATACACGAGCTGCCGCCCGAAGCGTTTGAGTGGTATCTCGATCTGCGCCGCTACGGCAGCGTGCCGCATGCAGGATTTGGCATGGGCATCGAGCGCTGCACTGCATGGATGAGTGGTATCGAGCACATCAGAGAGACGATCCCGTTCCCGAGAATGCTCTATCGCATCAGGCCGTAGCGTCCGATATGCTTTTTTAGCTTGTCGTGACTATCCTGAGGCTCGAGTCTCGAGTCTCAAGTCTCGAGGTGAAGCTCAAGTTAAACTTGTCGCGACCAATCGACAATCTAAAGGAAGCTCTGAATAAGTCCAGCAACTCTTTGGAGTGCGGTGACCTGTCACCGCTTTGGTCTGAGGCGGCTTGACGCCGGTGATCCGCTGGAGCGTAACCCGCGGTAGCCGCGACAGGTCGCGTAATACGAAAGGGGTGACAGGTCACCGCACTCCAAAGAGCTGCGAGCTCCACTTAACGAGAGCTTCCTATAGTGTGTCGGACATTGAGGCTAAGTCTTCACATCTACAAACCATGAACGAGAACCTGCGTCTTGAATTCAACGAGTGGGCGCGCGCCGGGAAGGGTGCGACCATGGAGCGCGGACACCGTCCAGTTGGCGAGCAGGCCGTCGAGCGCATGCAGCTTTCGGGCGATGCTCGAGTGCTCGACGTTGGATGCGGCTCGGGTTGGGCGTCGAGGTTGATGGCCGAGCGCTGTCCCAATGGACGCGTGATCGGCATCGATGTTTCCGACGAGATGATTCGTTTGGCGGCCGAGGAATCTTCAAATTACTCGAACGTGGAATTTCGGGTCGCGAGTGCTGAGGACCTTCCCTTTTCAGATGGCGAATTTACACACGCTTTCTCGATGGAGTCGCTTTACTACTACAGAGACATCGAAGCTGCTGCGCGTGAGATTCGACGTGTGCTGCAACCGGGCGGTGTATTTGTGACTGTGGTGGATCTGTATCAGGAAAACACTCCTTCGCACCAGTGGATCGACGCGCTGAAAGTGCCGGTGCAACTGCTAAGCGCTGCCGATTATCGCTCGATATTTGAGCGTGTGGGATTTGTGAATGTGCGCGCCGAGCGGTTAATTGATCCGACACCGGTTCCAGAGAACTACACTGGAACGACGTTTAAGAGTCGTGAAGACCTGGTCCAGTATCGCCAGAATGGTTCGTTGATGCTTGAAGCTGAAGTGCCCCGCTGAGGGAATCCCATGAACGCGACGGGCGATCACCGGTACATCATCGGACGCTGAGCTCACAGAGTTGAGGAGTGAAGGTAAGCATCAGCAATGAATGACGGAACTCATGAACGGATCGTTACCATCTTCGGCGGCTCGAAATGCAGCGAGCCTGATCCCGAGTACGCACAAGCTCAGCGGGTCGGAGAGTTATTGGCGGAAGCGGGATATACTATTTGTACCGGTGGATATCTCGGCGTGATGGAAGCCGCCAGCCGCGGTGCTCATGAACGTGGTGGACGCGTGCTGGGCATCATCATGAATCAGTTCAAAGCGGAACCTAATCGCTACCTCACCGACAAGGTTGCTACACCGCACTTCTATGAACGGCTCCAAAGGTTAATTACCAGGTCGGTGGGTTTTGTGGCAATTCGTGGCGGCATGGGCACGGTGACTGAATTGTCACTGGTCTGGAATAAGATGCAGACGCGCGTGATTGGTCCGCGGCCGCTCGTCTTGCTTGGTGAGTGTTGGCCACCAATCGTGAAGGCTTGGCAAAAACACCTCGCAGTCAGCGAATCGGACATCGCGGCGTTGGACTTCGCCAATACGGCGGATGAAGCGGTTGCAATCATTAAAGAAAAGTCTCAAGGAGTGGTCTTATGAACTGTCCGAAATGCGGCACACAGATGTTACCGGGGGCGAGTTTCTGTGGTGCCTGCGGCAATCGCAGCGATCTGACACCTGGTCCGGCCACAGAATCCAGTGGACCCCACGGCATTCACATAGACGAAGATTCTCGCGGTCAGGGACGTGGCTACAGCTATGAAGTATTACATCAACCTTCGTTCTCTCTGGCAGTAGTCAAGCTTCAGCCTGAACAGTCGATTCAAGCTGAAGCCGGCGCCATGGTTTCGATGTCGGCTAATGTCGAACTGCAATCTCAAATGAAGGGTGGACTGCTGGGCGCTATTAAGCGTGCAGCCGGCGGAGAGTCGGCTTTTGTTTCAACTTTCACGGCCCGCGGCGGGCCCGGCGAAGTCACGTTTGCTCCGGGCGCCCCGGGCGACATTGCGGCGATCGAGATGAGCAATCAATCGTTCTTCGTCCAATCCAGTTCCTATCTCGCCGGAGACGCGAGCCTTACTGTCGACACGAAGTGGGGAGGAGCGAAATCCTTCTTTGGTGGCGAAGGTCTTTTTGTGATGCTGGTTCAAGGCCAGGGCTTGTTGCTCGTCTCGTCTTTTGGGGCAATTCACCGAAAGCGTCTGGCGCCCGGCGAACGCTACGTAGTGGACACGGGACATCTGGTCGCCTGGGAAGGAACAACCCAGTACACTCTTCGCAAGGCTGCAGCTGGATTTTTCCGCAGCATGATGAGCGGTGAAGGCATCGTGGCCGAGTTCACAGGCCCAGGGGAACTTCTGATTCAAACCCGAAATCTCGCGGCGCTGGCTGGGTTGTTAAAGCCTTTCTTCCCATCGCAAGGCGGCGGTAGTAGCGGCTTTAATCTGGGTGGATAAAGTTTGAAAACCATGAATGACGAGTCAGCTACAGAGACTTTGTCAGCGCGGTCAATCGACCTGGTGCCCGAGAGGCCAGTAAGAATTCTCGGCGTGCCGCTGGCCTACGGGGCGAGTATGGCCGGCGTTGACATGGGCCCGGCCGCGCTTCGTGTCGCGCGGCTGCATGAAAGAATTGCTGAACTGGGTTATGAGGTCACCGATGCCGGCGACCTGCGTGTCGACCGTCCAAAGTCGCGGCCGAAACCCGATGACAAGCTGAAGTTCGTCAAAGAGATCAGCGCGGCTTGTGAGCAATTAGCAAAGGACGTTCACGATACGCTGGTCGCCGGCGAACTGCCAATCATCCTCGGTGGCGATCACTCAATAGCGATAGGCTCGATCTCCGGTGTTGCTTCGTTCTATCGCGAGCAGAATGAAACTCTGGGTCTGATTTGGTTTGACGCGCATGCCGATATGAACACGCCGGACACCACGCCCTCAGGCAATATCCACGGAATGCCTTTGTCGGCGCTGCTGGGTTATGGCGCGTCCGAGCTTACAAACATAGCTGGATTCACACCTAAGCTCGATCCGAAGCTGTGTGCCCATGTCGGTGCTCGCGATATCGACCGCGGCGAGCGCGAGTTGATTCAAAAACTCGGCATACGGTTTTTCACCATGCGTGAGATCGACGAACGGGGTATGAGCGCATGTATGGATGACGCTATCGAAATAGCAGCGAAAGGGACGGCAGGTTACGCTGTTACATTCGATGTTGATGCGTTAGATCCGGGTGACGCCCCGGGCTCTGGGACGCTGGTTCGCGGTGGACTCACGTACCGCGAATCACATCTGGCAATGGAAAAGATCGCCGAGGCTGGCGGCATGCGTTCGCTCGAAGTAGTGGAAATCAACACCGCGCTTGATGTAAACAACCGAACTGCTGAGCTCGGGGTGGAAATGATCCTTTCGGCTTTAGGTAAGACCATTCTTTAAAAACACTGGAGCAGGGAATTGGGAAAGAAACTTCGGGTAGGAGTAATCTTTGGCGGTCGATCCGGCGAACACGAAGTTTCGATCCGATCTGCTCGAGCTGTCATCGAATCCATCGACAGGAAGAAACACGACGTACTTCCGATTGCGATTAACAAGGAAGGGAAGTGGCTCTCACCGCCCGACGCGGCAAGGCTGTTGCCAGAAAGTGCGCAACGGTCAATCTCCCGTGAGGTTAATTCGAAAGGCGGCGGCGACGTCGCTATCATCGGTGATCCATCACATACCGGCCTCATCTCGCTCGAAGCGAACGGCCGACCTTTACCTTCAGAGAAGTTGGACGTGATCTTTCCTGTCTTGCATGGACCTTACGGTGAAGACGGTACGCTTCAAGGCCTGCTGGAGATGGCCAACATTCCTTACGTGGGCTGCGGCGTTTTAGGATCAGCGTGCGGCATGGACAAAGTTACGATGAAATTGCTCTTTCGCCAGGCTGGTCTACCAATCTGTAAATATACGTGGTTTCTCCGTTCCCAGTGGCGCACGAACTGTGCCGGCGTGATGCGCAAGATCATTCGCACCCTCGGATTTCCATGCTTCGTCAAGCCGGCTAATCTCGGCTCATCGGTGGGCGTTTCAAAAGCTATCGATAAAGCATCTCTGATTAATTCAGTTGAGCTGGCTGCCCAGTATGATCGGAAGATAATTGTTGAAGAGGCAGTTGATGGGCGTGAAATCGAATGCGCTGTCCTGGGTAACGATGAACCAGAGGCAAGTTTGCCTGGCGAATACGTGGTATATGACGACGCGGCGCGATTTCTTGACTACACCGAGAAGTACACGGATACGGGGCACGTTAGGTTTGTGGTTCCTGCATCCGTTACCAAAACACAGGTGGCCAGGATTCAACGGATGGCGCTTCAGGCTTTTCAGGCAGTAGACGGCGCCGGGCTCGCTCGAGTTGATTTTTTCCTGACTCGAGATGATCAGAGGTTGCTGGTGAATGAATTGAACACGATGCCGGGATTAACCGATGTCTCTGGTTATCCCAAGATGTGGGCTGCCTCGGGTGTGTCTTTCCCAAGTCTGATTGATCGTTTGATCGAACTCGCCTTTGAACGCCACCGCGAAAAATCACTGAACAAGACGAGCCTTTAACATTCGTCGCCGTTCGCCTAACGCTTCGGCAATCGGTATCCCCTGCGAGTACGCACAAGCAACTCTGGTTTCTCCAGTTTCACTTCCAGGCCTCGCCAACGACCGTCTCGAGCAGCATCTGGAGGTCGATAAGTGATCGTGTATTGATGTCCGAGTTCCTGAGCGATGCTGGCAAATGCATCGCGCAAAGCCGGTCCGCCCGGAGTTGCCACGAAACGGCCGCCGCTCTTCTCAGAAAGCTCTTTAAGTATGGCGGCACTTTGATGGTTGCGAAATGGCGCCCCATCAGTCGCCGACATGTCGACGGCGTAAATGCTCGCGCCTACCGACATTGCAGCTTCCAGCGCTTTGCCGGATGAATTTCTGCTCATCGTGTCCATGCCGTCAGACAAGACAACGATCGCTTTTCTCGCTTCTTCTCGTTCAGACAATGCTTTAGCTGCTTCAACGATCGCGTCGTAAAGCGTGGTCATCCCCTTCGCCCTGATCCCGAATGCCATGGGCGCCAAATCTCTTCCAGATGAGAAGGTTTGTAACTGCTCAACCTTCTGGTCGAACTTGTAGACTGCTGCCACATCCTCCGGACGAAGCCCGTCCAAAAAACAAATCGCCGCTGAGCGTCCCAACGACATCCGGGTTTCCATGCTCCCGGACGTGTCCAGTAAAACCACCGACGCGAACGGGGAGTCGTGAACACCAAAAGACAGAAACAGCTTTCGTGACACTTCCTTGCCATCCTCGTAGAGCTTGAAATCGGCAAGACGAAGTCCCGGGACATACTCACCCGCCTTGTTAGTCACGGTGATATTCAGAACGACCAGGTCGGTATTGACGCGAACTACGTCGTCGTCCTGCTGCGCCTGGCTTAGAACTGGCAAGCCGCAGAGGAAGCACAATAGTGGAAGCAAATGTTTCAGCGAGTTCTTAATTGAAGTGATGAGGGGTGTAGAAATCAAGTCGATGCCTTGGAAGAAAAGTTCCGCACGACCACTATGAGTTCAAGTAACACGTTAACTTTGTCAATGATTCCTGTCGAGATAACCTGCCGAGGGGTTTCCTGTACCTTGTCGCTGAGAGAGGCCGATACTTCCGCGATTCGGGTGACGGCCTCAGCCAGGTCGTTGGGCGCCTTCTCGAGCGTGGTCTGATCGTCTGAACCCCCGGCATCATTCCTGATCCGCTTGGCCAGTTTTTCAAGTCGATCCAGCTTCTTCAAGTCATCCCGATCGAAGCAATGTTTCTTCTTGAAGGCGTTCGCCAGTTCCTTCCCCAGCGTCGATGCCTCGCGCGCTCTATCCCGGCTCTCCCGATGTTCCTTCTCGGCGTATTTGATTGCCCGCTTAACGCGCATTTCTTCGGCCATTGCGCTCGCGGCCTGACTCTCGTCGGTTGGGGAGCTCTTGTCGGCGCTGACTGGGTTTATTGGCACTGACGACCTGGTGTTCTGCCCCTTAATCGAGGTGTGGGAGATTGCGATGAAGCACGCAACACCGAATAGAACGGTCCCCTTCCGAGCGAAGCAGAATAGAAAGTCTCTGTTTATGCGTGATGCTTTAATCAAAGGGTTCTACGCTCAGTAAGTTTGGCTTAAACCGCAGACATTAATCGGACGATTCAGGGCTTCGAATGGTTGCATTCAGGGAATTTCGAGATCATCTTCGATCTGTGTGAGGCAACCAGGGACTACCGAGCCGATCCGCCTTGAGTCCTTCACGTTCAACGTTAGTTATCTGCGCGCCGACTCCTAAACAAGCACCTGAGAATTTGAAGTTCCAAGCTGCGTCGGCTAAGACCCTACTTTAGATGTTGCCTCAATCAGGGTACGCGTGCCGGGTTGTCAGGGGTATTGAGAAAATCGCCCTTCCCTCGCGCGCGGGGCACAACAACAACCTTCGGTTCCAGTCTCTCCGGAGGACGCTTCTGTCCCTGAGAGCTCGTGTAAACCAGCGCTTCCGATCCAGGGCCGGCAACTAATCCAACCAGGCGTACTGAGCTGTACTGCTGCGAGGCCAGTCTCACTGTGTAACGGCCTTCCTGGCCGGGCTCAAGATCTGGCGGGTCGACACGCAGAGTTTTTTGCTCAACTGCCGCGTCCTTCCGACGCTTTAGTTCCAGATTAACTGAGAGACCAGTCAGTTTCTCCGAAGAGATATTTTTCACTGCGCCGCCGATGATGGTCTCGCCACCTTTCAGCAAGGCTTCGTCAACAAGTATATGCGCTCTCGGCGGTCCCTTTGGGACGTTAGGTGAAGCCGCTTCCTCCTGGAGGTTAGCGGCAATCAACTGCTGAGTGTGGCGCTTTCTCATAAAGGCGTATCCGGCAATTAAGATCGCGGTCACCACGAATGCACAGAGCACCGCCACGATCTTGCCGACAGGCGAGCTTTTATCTTCAATTAGTAATTCAGTGTGAGCTGAGTCTCTTAACATTCAAACGAACTCCACGTTTAATGCATTACTTTAAGTGCGTTGTGTTAAGGGCTGGTAGGCACCGTACGGCCCGGAGGTGTTGACCCGGTTAGGAGCGTAATCAATGCGGCCAGAAATTCCTCCTCCGCCACGCCCCGACTACTCAACGTTGACCATTCCGCACCCGTCGCGCCGTCGGTCCTTCCTTCGACCTTAGCATTCACCGCAACGTTTGCGCTGGTGCCATCGATAGGCTGAACTTCGACCGTTAAGGTGTAGCGGCCCCGCGTCCAACCGCGCGCATCAGTAACTGGCGTGTCAGCATAACGGCTTAACTCTGACTGTGAAACAACCGCTCCCTTACTGAAGGTGTAAGGCAGACTGACAATGATACCTTCCGCCGGCTTTGAAGCGGTGTCATCGACGACGAGCTTCTGTTCTCGCATCACATCTTCAACCGCTTTAAGGATCGCGTCTCGCCGACCGACGAAGCGGAATGGGTTAGGAATCGGCGGGATATCGGGCGTCCGCCCTTTGCCAAAATCGATGCCGCGACCTGCACCGACGTCAGTTTTCGCGCCGTTGTTGGCGGGTACGCGACTCGAGCCGGTATCACGCACGCGTTCGCTACCTTTGTCGACGCCCTTACCCTGCGCCAGAACTGAAGGAGCGAAAACTATTGAAATCATTAGGACGACAAGCAGCTTACTCATGACGCACCTCACGAAAGACATACGAATCGCAAAAAGGGGGTCACTGAACGGAGAATAGATTAACGACCAGTCAAATTCAAGCAGGGGCCCAGTTCAACGAGACTGGCCTTCAGCGGCACGCTTGCGAGCATTCTCCGCATCGCGCTCCCGTTCCCATTGTCGCAGGGCCTGCACTCCTAAAGTGAAATCACGTTCCCGAACATAAAAGTTATGCGCACCATCGTTGCGGGAAGGTTCTCTAACGTAATAAAGATAATCAGTTGAAGCCGGCTCAATGGCCGCTGTCAAAGCGCTTTCTCCAGGAGACGCGACTGGCCCAGGAGGCAAACCTGAATGCAAGCGCGTGTTGAAAGGCGAACGCCGATCAATATCGCTCTTGTAAACCTTACCGTCATTCCGCCATTTGCCCTCAAGCTTCGATGCATAGATCACGCTCGAATCAACCCCCAGCGCCATTCCCAGCTTAAGCCGGTTGTAAATAACAGAAGCAACTATCGGCCGCTCGGTTGCAAGCTTGGCTTCTGTTTCGATGAGTGACGCCACGGTGACGATCTCGCGAGGCGAGAGTCTTAATTGCAGGCTCTTCGTTGTCCACTCTGGCTTCCAAACAGCTCGAAAGCGCTTCACCATAATCTCAACAACTTCTTCTGCAGATGAGTCGGGAGGAAACTCGTAGGTGTCTGGAAATAAATAACCCTCCAGATTTGTGGCCTGCGGATCGAGATCTCGAATCAACTTCGTGTCGTCAAGGAGTTTGAGAGCGGAATTGGAATCAGGGAGCTTGAGTTCGGGAACTCTGGCCAGTGCGTTGGCGATGTCCCACCTGGTCCATCCTTCAATCACCGTAAGTTTAAGGAGTCGCCGTTCTCCGGTCTGAAGTTTGGCCAGCACTGCCTGGGGCGTAATCGGTGAAGGGAAATCATATTCACCCGCCTTAAATCGTTGGCCGACGCCGGTGAGCTTTAGATGAATCAGCACTGGCCACTCGTGTTTGATTACGCCGGCGGCCGCCAATCTCTTCACCACCGATGTTGGAGAAGAACCCTTAGGTATCTCGAAATACTGGCCGCTCTGACTGTGATACACAGGGGTTCTGAGATCTCTGTATCCCAGGAAGACAGCGCCAGCGGCCACAGCCACGAAAATAAGTACCAAAATAAATAGAATGCGTTTCACAGTAATCGGTGTAAGTAGAGGCGCGAGAAATCAGGCGCCGACGGGATCCTCTTTTAAAGGACGCGAAACCAGGATTCTTTGTTGCCCAGCCGGCAGAAAGTCAGCCAGGACAATGGCAGCCGCCTGCCCATCAACCAACTGCATAATCTCCTTGTTACTGTAGCCAGCGGCTCGAAGGAGTTGCTCAGCCTCAACCGAGCTAAGCCGTTCATCCTGCAAGTAAACCGGAACTTCAAGAGATTGAGCAAACTTCAATGCCGTCTGTTGAACGCTTTTGGCAGATGAACCCTGACTCCCATCCAAACTCGTCGGCAAACCAATTACCAGAGTTTTGGCGTCAAAACGCCGTATTAGATCGCTCACATCGCTGAGCAGCTGTTTCCAGTTGCTGCGTTTGAGCTGCGCCAGTTGGGTGATTGAAATCCCGAGCGAATCAGAAACCGCGACGCCGACGCGCTTTTGGCCAAGATCGAGCGCCAGAATCGGCGAATCTAGACTTGAGTTTTCCGGTATTTCTTTCATCCGAAACTTCGTCGCCGAAGTCGGTTCATTTTAACACTTTGGTGCCGGCGAACCGGGCTCAAGCCGAAAGTTGTCACGCTTGCGCCCTTTAATTGCCGACTGTATGATACGTCAGGCGCGCGCGCGGCATCGCAGCGTGTCAAGAGTCAAGAAATAACGAGAGGTAACTAATGTCATTTCGCTCCAAATTTGCCCTGATTCTTCTATCAGCCACGCTAGCCCTCTATACGGTCGTCGGTGGTTGGATTTCGACCCGGGCCCAACAACCAGCCAACGATCCCAATGCTCAGCTGCGCATCTTTGAGAGCGTGTTGCAACACATCCAGAACGACTACGTGGACGAGCCAAACATGGAGAAGGTTCGAGCCGGCGCATTGCGCGGTCTCGCTTATGGGCTTGATCCGTATTCGACCTACCTAACGGCTGACCAGGTGCGCGAGTATAACGGAAACGGAAAGGACAATCTGGCAGGTATCGGCGCTGAGATGTCTCAAGTTGCTTCCTATCTCTACGTAATTGCGCCGATGAAGGGTTCACCGGCAGATCAAGCTGGCATCAAAGCCGGCGATATCATCGAGTACATCGACGGCAAAGCCACGCGTGATATATCTCTCTACGACGCCAAGCAGCTACTGAATGGAGCTTCGGGAACTGAAGTTAAGTTGCGAGTGTTGCGCGCAAATAGCCGGCCCCTTACATTGACGGTAAAACGCGGTGTGTTTCGTTCGCCTGCGGCTGAAGCAAAAATGGAGGCCGGAAGGATTGGCGTATTGCGGATTAATAGTTTTGCCGATGGCGAGTCTGCTGATGCCCGTTCACGCTTGCAGGAATTGATCAAGCAAGGCGCGCAGAAAATTGTGCTTGATCTGCGCGGCACAGCCGGGGGTTCGATAAACGAGGCGGTTACGGTCGCAAATCTGTTCGTTAAAGACGGCACAATTGCCCAGACAACGGGTCGGGAAGGAAAGACTCTTAAGACATTCACGGCTGATTCACGAGCCACGATTTTTTCGGGTCCGGTGGTCGCGTTGATTGACGCGGGAACCGCAGGAGCCGCTGAAGTGGTTGCCTCCGCCCTGGCTGAACGAAATCGCGGTCAGATTGTTGGAGAGAAAAGCTTCGGCGCCGGCGCCGAACAGCAACTCTTCACTCTCCGCGGAGGAGACGGGTTGCTTTTGACCACAGTGAAATGGGCTTCAGCGAGCGGAAAGCCTTTCCTGGGTGAAGATCGAGCTCATTCCGGCGTGACGCCATCTGTTGAGGTCAAGCGTCCAGAACTTGCAGAGTCGGTCGATCCTGACGAGCTTACTGGCAACGACGACGATGCTGTTGCCAGACCCGGTCAACCGGGGGAGAAAAGGGAAGTGACCCCAGAACCTTCAACCAAACCGCCGGTTGAAGATCTTCAACTTAAGAAGGCGCTTGAACTGTTACGCGAGGCGAAACCCGCCCAATTGCCCAAGGCAGCCTAAGCGGGACCATAGGCGATCCATTAAACGGCCAGAGATTTCTCTGGCCGTTTTCTTTTGCGAACGTCCGGACGTTTTTCTCCCTCGTATTCAAATAAGTCCTAGTGTCGTTTCTGAGTCCTACTCAGGACGATCCACGCGCCTTACACGAACCGAGACAACCTGAACATTTCAGTTACACCGCGTTTATTCATTGATCCTTCAGCGTCAACTGATCATTTGGCATACACCACAAACCGATATCGGGTATTGAGGGTCGATCGGTCACGAGACCAGCGAGAGCGTTGGATTGTGAATTCATTGCATCGAGCTGAAAATTCAGCAGTAATGGGCTGTTTTCGAGAGATCGCGTGGTAGTGTGAGCCCGATATTCGGGTAAGGAACACCCCTTGCTCCTACCCCAGGCAGCTACATTGAGCAGCAGAGATTTTGAGGCGCAAGGAGAACGTAAACAATGATTATGACCAACAAATTACTGCCGGTTGCTTTGATTGCAGCCCTCGTGGGTGGTTCTGTCGGAGCACTTGTGATGCATTCGAGAAATCAGACCACTTCCGCCGCAGAGACGACTGCGCAGGATACCGCGTATAACGCCTCCGCAACACAGGCGCAGACTGATCAGTTCATGCCGGCCGAGTTTAATACTGCGGATGAACAGAGTGCATACAAAGTAGGGTTCGCTGACGGCTTCCGAGCCGCGGAAGCGGGCGCTGCCGGACGAACAGCAGCTAGTCAAACTTCGGTCTACCAACCTAGCCGCGTTGTTTACCGGAACAGTGGACGCAGGTACGCCCACGCCAGCCGCTCACGTCCTGTGTATTACAGTCAGCAGCCGCGCGGCCGCAGCTTCTGGCAAAAACATCGGGACAAACTAACAGTGGCGATCGGCGCAGGTACTGGGGCAGGGATTGGAGCGCTGATCGGTGGTAAGAAGGGCGCGGCGATTGGTGCCTTGGCCGGTGGTGGAGGCTCAGCCCTTTACACCTACAAGCTTCGCAACCGCAATCGTCGTTACTAACACTGCGGTTTAGCGGAAATCCCCTGGGCAGTTCCTCTGTGGGACTGCCCATTTCATTGCCTCCCATAGTTCGTTGATGGGTCTTCGGGGTTGCTTATGCGAGTCAGATCAAAAATCCTGTCTCTTATTCTCTTACTGTCTCTGACGTTGTTTTCGGGTGGCACCAACGCTCAATCTGATGCCGTCCAGAATCGCAAGCGACCAAAGATCGTGAATCCGTCTACGCCTGCGCAGCCTTCATCTAGACAAAATGTTATCCGGCCTGACGAGCCTGAAGCCGATGTTCTACGCATAGACACCGATTTGGTGAACACCGTTTTCACGGCGGTTGATCGAGATCAGCATTTCGTAACGACCTTACGCGCGACAGATCTGCGGATTTACGAGAACGACTCGGCACAGGAAATCAGTCTTTTTGAGCGTGAGACTAGTCGGCCCTTGACGCTGGCCATCCTGGTCGATACCAGCAAATCACAGGAACGCACCCTGGCAGATGAGAAACAGGCTGCGAAAACCTTCATCAGATCAGTAGTTCGGCCTGAAACTGACAGAGTGGCTGTGGTCTCTTTTACCGGACGTCCCCGGGTAGATCAGCCTTCGACCGAAAAGATCGCCCGGCTCGATCGCGCGGTCGATCTTCTGCGGGTCGAGTTTCCTGCCAACAATCCGGAATGTGTGGAAGAGAAATCTGTTCAGGAAGACCCCTTATGCTGGACTAGCATCTGGGACTCAGTTTGGGCCAGTACGAATGAAGTGTTAGCGCACAGCGCTGAGAACTCGCGTCGCGCAATTATCCTTCTCAGCGACGGCGACGACACCAGCAGCACTATCCGACGGCAAGATGCTATCGAGTCGGCGATAAAGAACAATGTTGCTGTGTACAGCATCGGTATTGGAGACTCAGAAACGTACAAGGTCGAAGAGGACTCACTTCGCAAACTTTCCGATCGAACTGGAGGTCGCGCCTTCTTTCCTCGCAGTGAGACCGAGCTGCGCGCTGCCTTTGTACAAATCCAGGAGGAATTGCGTTCGCAGTACGTGGTAGCTTACTCACCGAAGAACAAGGTTCGTGACGGTTCGCGACGGAGAATCAGAATCGAAGTTGTCAATCCTGAACTCCGCAAGCGGAAGCTCCAGCTGATATATAGGCAGGATTACTACGCAATGGAGCGCCCCCGCTGAGCATCCCAATACGACGGCGCTTCCGGGCCAAGGCATCAGAGTTCTTAGTCCTACTCTCACCGGGTCACCAGTTTGTGGGCGGCAGCTGGCTCTTAGCCGGCAGCCGTCCCGTTGCCTAACGTAAAAAACTATTCGAAATAAGATTCGGTTTGACATCCAGTACCCAAAGGCATATTGTGCGCACGCGTCGATTCTCATCGCGCCGACTCGACGCCGTCCTCGCATCAGTATTCCAACACTTCGGCATAATCTAGAAAGGAGTGCTCTATGAAACATCGTCTTAGGCGGATGCTGCTCCTACTCTGTCTGCTGTCTGTGACGCTCGTAGCCGGATGCAGAACCAGGGCAACCTATACGGTGACGTTGCCTCCGAGGTTTCCACAAACGACATGCGTCGCCAACCCTCCAGCGCCTCGGCCTGGATATCCCGCAGCCTCTTGGGCGGCTTTACAAGCGGGGATACCCGCTGCCTGTGCATTGCCTGGGCGCGGTGGCCCATTGGTGTCCGGCGTTGATTTCCTTGCTACTTACGACAAAGTTGGTGGCGCCGGGGCGACCGATCGTGCGTTCCAGCAGATCACCTTTGTAGCACTCGAACGACATACGAACAACCAGTGTGGGGACACTCCTGTGCCCGTGATTATTCGTGGGGTTGAGTACTTTAATGTACCGGCAAAGGACCTGATCGCCGACTACCTTTGCTGCGAAGAGATGACCGTGCACACTATCGCTGGAGCTGTGGTAATAGTGGACCTTGCAAGTCTTCCGGCGGGCGTCGCAGCAGCGCTTCCTCCTATACCGGCGGGAGAGAACGCAGCGTTTATCGATGGCAACTTAACCGCGGCTCAACTAACACAGGTTCGGACGGCCATTCGACAAAACGTCCAGGTTAGCTGGGGAAGTCGTTACGAATATGATGGCTGTAATCCACCGCCCAGGTCTACGACATCATGCGGTCGGGCACAATGCCTGAAATTGAACTGGAACGACAATAATGGTCAGGGTACTCAAAGTTTTTAGGACCATGAAAGGAGTTCTCTCATGACGAAGGCAAAATTTTGTCTTGCTCCTGTGCTAGTGGTGTCGATAAGTATATTGGGTTGTGGGTCGCAACCAGTTTCACAGGCCACGGATGTCCTAGATCCGGATCAGGCTATTCGAGCTGGAACAACCATTGAGTCGGTTATTCAAGGCCGGTCGTTCAGGCTCACGCCGTTGACCGCACAGATTCAAGGCGTCGATATGCACTCTCTGGAAATCATCGGTGACGGCATCAACGTCGCTTTTGCAGCACAGGCGCCACCTCCAACACCCACTGTGACGGGTAACGAAATAAAATTCGGTGGGCATACGTTTGAAGTGACAGCTACACCAAACAGCTACGTAGTCGACGGCAAGTCTGTTCAGTTGCCACCGGGTCGTATTTATCGATTTAACGAGGGGAAATTTTTGGGTGAGTTCTCACTTCGGCCGTAGAAGACCTTCTGAAGTGATCCCACTTGCGGTAAGTTTTCTGATCTAGCGGTTGCAGGATTACAGAGGTATGTTCCCGTGCTTTCGCGGCGGATTCGAGTCGCGTTTGTTTTGCAATAGCGCGAGCGCGCGGATGAGCTTCGGCCTGGTTTGCGACGGCTCGATAACTTCATCAACAAAACCTCGTTCAGCGGCCACGTAAGGATTTGCGAATTTCTCTTCAAACTCCTGCACCCGAGTGCGCCGTGTGTCTTCCTTGTCGGCAGCCTCGTTGAGTTCTCGCCGGTAGAGGACACCCACTGCCCCTTCGGCGCCCATCACCGCAATCTCTGCATTCGGCCACGCGAAATTGATGTCGGTTCGAATATGCTTTGACGCCATCACGCAATAAGCACCGCCATATGCTTTCCGCGTGATCACGGTTACCTTCGGCACAGTCGCTTCTGCAAACGCGTAAAGCAACTTGGCTCCGTGCCGGATGATGCCGCCATGCTCTTGAGAAACTCCGGGCAAAAAGCCCGGCACATCCTCAAAAGTCACCAGCGGAATGTTGAAGCAATCACAGAAACGAACAAATCGCGCACCCTTCACCGAGGCATCGATATCCAGGACACCGGCGAGATACGCCGGTTGATTTGCCACGATTCCCACCGAGCGTCCACCGAGACGAGCAAACCCGACACAGATATTCGGCGCGTAGTGCTGCTGGACTTCAAAGAAGTATCCATCGTCAACGATTAGATTGATTACGTGTCGAATATCGTAGGGCTGGTTTGAGGCCTCGGGAACAATGGTGTTCAGAGATGTTTCGGTGCGTTCAGAAGGGTCAGACGATTCGATCCTGGGTGCATCCTCCAGATTGTTAGAAGGGATGAACGAAATAAGCTCTCGAACCATGCGCAGGGCGTGTTCGTCTGAATCCGCAGCGAAGTGCGCAACTCCCGAGACGCGGTTGTGCGTAACCGCTCCGCCCAGCTCCTCTTTCGTCACATCTTCATGAGTCACAGTCTTGATTACGTCGGGGCCGGTTATGAACATGTACGACGAGTCCTTAACCATGATGTTGAAGTCGGTAATCGCCGGACTGTAGACAGCGCCACCGGCACAAGGGCCCATGATGCAACTGATTTGCGGAACAACGCCGCTCGCCAGCGTGTTGCGCAGAAAGATATCCGCATAACCTCCGAGACTGAGCACTCCCTCCTGAATGCGTGCCCCGCCCGAGTCGTTGAGTCCGATAATCGGAGCTCCGACTTTCATCGCAAGATCCATTACCTTGCAAATTTTTTCCGCGTGCGTTTCAGAGAGCGAGCCGCCAAACACCGTGAAGTCCTGTGCAAACACAAAAACACGCCGGCCATCAATAAGGCCGTGACCGGTCACCACTCCGTCGCCGGGGTATAGCTGCTGGTCCAAACCAAAGTCGTGCGAGCGATGCACCACAAGTTTGTCAAACTCCTGGAACGTGTCCTCGTCGAGGAGGAATTCAATCCGTTCCCGCGCGGTCATCTTGCCGGCAGCATGTTGCTTTTCAACGCGCGCTGCGCCTCCGCCAAGCTCAGCACGTTCGGTCCGTTCACGTAGCGACTCAAGCTTCGATTTGGAATGCTTCGGTTGTTGTTTCGACGTCATACCAATTTTCGTCGTTCAGGACCCGCTCTTTATCTAGAATGCTTCATCACTAAACGGATAAGCTCGAGTTTGGATCATCTTGCTCAACTCTTCTACCGCTCGTTCAGCGCCTGCTCTTATTTCCGCGGAATATCCGAGACGCACGGTGTTGTCCTCAAACTCCTCGAGGTCGATTGTACGGAAAGAGAAATCAGGCTCGACTAAAATGTCGATATCAAGATCCACGTAACTAAGAAGCTCGCCATTGAAGACCGGCGGCAGATTGATATTGCAGTAGAAGCCTCTCAACTCACCGCTCGGTTTGGCGAACCGAAAGATGTTATACCATCGATCGAGCCAGTAGTATTCAACACTTGAAGTTCCGCAGGCGATTGTCCCAAGAAAATCGTGCTGGATCTCCCGATCAAATGTCGCGTCGAGGACCAGGAGCGAGCCTTCTTGTCGCAGTATTTGCGCCTTCCACGTACGATCTCCGGCACCATCGTATTTGCAGGCACGAACCGTGATCATCCGGGACCTCAGGTGCGTCCGCTCTTTCGCCAATCAGCCAAAAACTGAGCTTGTCCTTTGTCAGTTAACGGATGATTGAACAACTGATCGATGACCTTGAACGGTACCGTCGCAATGTCAGCTCCCATTCGCGCCGCTTCAATAACGTGAATCGGGTGTCGGAGGCTGGCTGCCAGCACCTCCGTCTTCCATTCGTAGTTCCGGTAGACGTCAATAATGCTCTGAAGTAAATCCAATCCATCCCAACCGATGTCATCGAGTCGGCCCAAAAACGGACTGATGAACGAGGCCCCGGATTTCGCAGCCAGGATCGCTTGACCGGCTGAAAAGCACAGGGTGACGTTTACCCTAATACCTTCAGTTGAAAGCGCGTGAGTGGCTTTCAACCCGGCCCTGGTCAAAGGGCACTTAATCACTACGTTGGGCGCAATCTTGGAATACTCTCGTCCCTCGCTAAGCATCCCTTCCGTGTCTTCGCTGGTACATTCGGCTGACACTGGACCGTCGGTAATTTTGCAAATCGCGGCTATATGTTCCTTGAAATCAACATTGCCTTCCTTCGCGATCAGCGACGGGTTGGTCGTCACGCCGTCCAGAATTCCGAAAGCAGCCGCTTCACGAATCTCATTTAGATTTGCCGTATCAAGAAAAAACTTCATGATGCCTCCACCGTGGCAGCCTTCCGCCGGGAAATTCAGCCGTTGCACATCTTTATTGTTAACTTCACGTGACGCTGTTTCGCAGCACGCCAATGCGTTCAACTTCTATTTCAACAGTATCGCCGTGCTTCATCGGAGAAACACCCGCTGGGGTTCCCGTTGCGATCAGATCCCCTGGATTCAGCGTCATGATTTCGGCGATGTACCTGATTAGAAAGGGAACTGAAAACGCCATGCTTGAAGTACGCCCAGACTGTCTTAATTCTCCGTTGAGACGCGTTGTAACTTCCAGATCCAGTGGGTCGAGGTCGGTCACGATGAAAGGTCCCACGGGACAGAAAGTATCAAACGATTTACCCCGGGTGAACTGAACGTCTTTTCGTTGCAGGTCGCGCGCGGTGACGTCGTTAACGCAAGTGTAGCCGAAGACAAAACTCAATGGGTCGTCATCCGGTGAGATGCGTCGAGCCTTCTTGCCGATAACAACTCCCAACTCGCCTTCGTGCTCAACCTGGTTCGACTGATTGGGTAATTCGATCGCGTCACCATGTCCGATCACCGAAGACGGCGCCTTCAAAAAGAGGAGCGGTTCGTCTGGCATCTTGTTTCCGAGCTCAGCGGCGTGCTCCTGGTAGTTTCGCCCCACGCAGACAATTTTTGAAGGTGTAACGGGAGCAACCAGTTTAGCTTCCTCGAGCGGAATCGAAAACTCAGTTCTCGAGGGAATAGTTTCGTCAAACCAATATCCTTCTTCCAAAGGATAAACGTCGCTGTTTTCGATTAACGCGAAGCGCGGCTTCGCAAACCTCTCGTGTGCAACCCGACACAATCTCATGGCTCTACGGGACGATCTCCGAAACGACCTCAGAAGGACGACTATTATTTCCGGCCTGATCAATCGCAGTGATGTAGTAGTGGTAGCGTCTCCCAGCCTCAACCCGGTCGTCCTGGAAAGTGGTGCGAGTGATTGGTGTGGGGGTCAGCTTGAGCCAACGTTCCTTCGGAAGATCCGGATCTGTAGATCTGTAGACATTGTAGCCGGCCACATCCGGTTCAGGATTGTTCGGGAAGAAGATCGAGATTCGCCCGGGCGCAGCCACGATGCTCAGACCGTTTGGGGCAGACGGTGCAAACGTGTCTTTGGGTGAAACGGACAAGGAATTTGAGTTTGAACTCTCGACCTGCGCGCCGTCAGTTCCCAGGGAAACCGAACGCACGATGTATCTGTAACTCTGCGCGAATTGAAAATTCTTGTCGGTGTACTGGGTACCAGAGACCAACGATGAATTGATCGGGGTTGGACCCGGATCGGTCTGTGACTCGTCGAGCCGGTAGACGTTGTAACCGAGTAGATTTACCGGTGTCGAGCCGTCGACATTCTCAGTCGGCGGTTGCCAGGTGATTGTGATTCCTTCTTCGCTGACCTCCTTGCCGGTGCTGACAAGGGTGGGAGGCTTGGCAATTTTCCGCGAAGGTTCAATCAGAAGAAAGTTCGAGAAAGCTGCGCGCTGCTCCGCGGCGTTCACATAGCGAACCGCATAACGCAGTCGAACCGATTCTCCGGCGAGTTCCAGCGTGTCAGTGTAGGTTAGGGTGTCGGCCGCGTTCCTGATCTGATCGTAGGTTACCGATCCGATCAGCGTGGAACGCGCCGCAAACTCCTCCTCGGTGAGTGGCAGCGGAGCAGTTGGTCTTTCCGCCAGACGATAAACGTCAATCCGCCGGATGCTCTGCACACTTTGGTCTGGCGCGTTGCGAAGAGGCGCTGGCCAACTGAGGATTACCTGGTTTCCTCTCTGTGCGCCCGAAAGAAGTTCTGTGCGCTGCTGCACGCCCTCGACCGGAGGTTGTGGCGGCCGTCGTCTGCCGCAACCGATGCAAACACACGCGAACAAAAGCATCGCGCATATTGCTTTTCGGCTATTCATGGTAGAGGGAAGCAAGGTAAGCGTCGACTCGATTTCCTCTCACAGAATGTAACGACTGAGGTCTTGGTCACGTACGGTTTCCAGGAGCATTGCGTCGACATATGCGGCGTCGATGCGCTGGTGTTTTGGATCCAGATCGGGCCCTTCGAAGCTAATTTCTTCCAGAAGCTTCTCCATGATCGTTTGAAGCCTTCGGGCCCCAATGTTCTCACTCTGATCGTTAACGCGTGCGGCGAAGTTGGCAATTGCATCGATCGCGTCAGACGTGAACTCCATTGTGACGCCTTCAGTTTCCATCATTGCCTGATATTGCTTGATGAGAGCGTTTTTCGGTTCCGTCAGAATTCGTTTGAAGTCGTCAACCGTCAGCGAGTCGAGTTCAACACGGATGGGAAATCTCCCCTGTAGCTCCGGTATGAGATCCGAAGGCTTTGACACGTGAAAGGCACCGGCGGCGACAAAAAGTATGTGATCAGTCTTCACCATGCCATAACGAGTGTTGACTGTAGTTCCTTCAACAATCGGCAGGATGTCTCGCTGCACACCTTCACGGGAGACGTCCGGGCCATGTCCCGATTCTCGGCCGGCAATCTTGTCAATCTCGTCTAGAAAGATCATTCCGGACGACTCGGTCCGCTCGATGGCTGCCCTGGCCACCTGATCCATGTCGATCAGCCGTTCCTCTTCCTCCTGCATCAGGTATTCCATAGCCTCGTCGACGCGCATCTTGCGGCGTTTGGGTCGGCTTTGAAATAGATTGCCGAGCATATCCTTCATGTTGATGCCCATCTCTTCGACGCCTTGAGGACCGGCAACTTCGATAACAGGAAAACTCTTTTCGCGTACGTCGAGCTCGACGAGCCGATTATCCAGTTTGCCATCGCGGAGCTGTGTGCGTAGCTTCTCGCGGGTCCGCTGAAACTGCTCGTCTCGCGTAGATTCATCTGTTTCGGCAATCGCCTCACCGTTTTCAACGCCGCTGGATTCAAAATCGTAGAGGCTTGTGGATGAACGCGGCGGAGGCAGGAGGATATCAAGGATGCTTTCTTCCACGTTCAGTTCAGCCTTTTCAGCTACTTCTTCGATCTTCTCCTCCCGGGTCATATCCACGGCTATTTCGGTTAGGTCCCGAATCATGCTTTCCACGTCGCGTCCAACATAGCCGACCTCGGTAAACTTGGAGGCTTCCACTTTTAGAAACGGCGAGTTTGACATGCGTGCCAGACGACGCGCGATTTCAGTCTTACCGACGCCGGTCGAGCCAATCATGATGATGTTCTTCGGCATCACATCCACAGCCATTTCGGGCGGCAGCTTCTGTCGCCGAATACGATTGCGCAAAGCAATTGCGACTGCACGCTTGGCGTTGCGCTGACCTACCACGTGCTTATCCAGCGCGGCCACGATCTGACGTGGTGTCATTTCGTCGAGCCGAACTTGCTCGTCAACTTCACCTTCTAAGTAAATAACCATGTGCCTTTACCGTCTGAGAACTGAAAATCAGGTTACTGCGATGAACTTTCGTTGTGCCAGATCAGATTTCTTCCACCATGATGTTTTGATTTGAGTAGATACAAATCTCGCCAGCAATCCTCAGGGCCTCTACGGCTACATCGCGCGCTGACAGATCGGTATGTTTCATGAGTGCCCGCGCGGCGGCCAAAGCGTAAGAACCGCCGGAGCCGATTGCGAGTACCCCGTCATCCGGCGCAATTACGTCGCCATTACCCGAAAGTAGAAATGAGTTCTTATCGTCGGCTACGACGAGGAGAGCTTCAAGGTGGCGAAGAATCTTATCTGTGCGCCATTCTTTGCTCAGCTCGATTGCGGCGCGTTCGAGGTTGCCATGATACTGTTCAAGCTTGCTCTCGAATCGCGTTAGGAGGGAAAAGGCATCGGCAGTAGCACCGGCAAAACCGGCAAGAATCCGGTCGTTGTAGAGGCGCCGCACTTTCTTGGCGCTTGCTTTCATGATCGTTTCACCCAGCGTGACCTGGCCATCACCAGCAAGTGCCACACGACCGTCTTTGCGCACAAGTAATACTGTTGTGCTGCGAATGCTGGGTGATTCCTTTGCCATCGTATCAGCGAGCACTATAGAAACTCGTTTGAATGTAAGTCAAGGAGCGGCAATTGATGGGTTGCAACGGCCAAAGCAGGACCTACTGAGAAAGCGTCGATGCGTGATTTGAGCTATTATGTTGGCTGATTGGTTCGATAAAGGCGCGAAAGACAAATGACTCGTAACAGTGAAAAATACCGGCCGCGGATTGGCATTACGATGCGGATTGAGCTGGAAACCGACCGGTTTTATCTTTCCCGTCACTATGGCGAGGCGGTGGAAGCCGCTGGCGGCGCGCCATTGCACATCAGTCTCATTCCGAATTGTGAATACCTTTCAGCTGCAATTGACACTCTGGACGGAATACTGCTTCCGGGTAGCGATTCCGACGTCGATCCCCTTCGTTACGGACGGGAACCACATCAGGCTCTCGGCAGCGTTCATTCGATTAAGGACGAGACTGATTTGTTGGTGCTGGATGAGATTGAGCGAAGACGTATTCCTTTGTTCGGAATTTGCTTCGGCATGCAGGTGCTGAATGTGTCTCGTGGCGGAACCCTCATTCAGGACGTTCCGTCTGAGGTGCCCGGCGCAATAAAGCACGAACAGGGCGCCCCTCGAGACCGCCCGTCACATCGAATCAGCATTCTCGAGGAGAGCCTTCTGTCTTCACTGGCGAAGTCAGATAACGCGGTTGTGAATAGTCATCACCATCAGGCGATTCAGAACGTCGGTCGCGATCTGGTAGCAACTGCCTGGACGTCAGACGGCTTAGTCGAAGCGATTGAAGATCCGCGATCGGATCGATTCGTTTTGGCGGTTCAATGGCACCCCGAATTGGGATGGCCACGTGATCAGTTTTCTCAAAGCCTCTTCGAGCGGTTCGTCAGTGAGGCTGAGCACTACGCTCAGCGAAGCGCTGCCGCGACTCCACTCGGAGAGCGCGTTTCAAATGCGACTCGGTAAATCTCGCGTCAGACTTAGAGAAGGGAAGTAATTGGGGACTGAGACATTTCAGTTGAAAGGCCGCGTGGCGATTGTGACTGGCGGAGGACGCGGTGTCGGTAGAGCCGTCGTCGATCGTCTGGCTGAAATGGGCTCCGATGTCGTCGTCAACTACGCGAGCGACGAGTCGTCCGCGGCTGCCGCCGTAGCTTCGGCTCAAAGTAAGGGAGTCAAAGCCCTTTCAATTCAGGCTGATGTTTCCAAGCTCACCGACTGTGAAAAGCTCGTTCGATCAACCGTCGATAGTTTCGGACACGTCGACATCGTAATCTGCAACGCCGGCATTTGGCAGGGTGCGCCCGTTGAGGAAATAACCGAAGACTTGTGGGCCAAGACTATAGACATCAACTTGAAAGGCACCTGGGCGATCTGCCGTGCGGCAATTCCGTTCATGAAACGTCAACGGTATGGCCGCATCGTTATTGTCAGTTCGACCGCAGGACAGCGTGGAGAAGCGAACTTTTCAAATTACGCAGCATCTAAAGGCGGTCAGATCTCTTTCACTAAGTCTCTGGCTCCGGAGTTGGCGCAGTTTGGTATTAACGTAAACGCCGTGGCGCCCGGTTGGGTAGATACTGAGATGAGTGGGACTGTCCTTACAGACCAAACCCGCTTGAAGGGAATCGTAGCTGGAATTCCAATTGGCAAAGTGGCCACCGCAGACGACATCGCCTGCCCAATTGTCTTTCTTTGCAGCGACTGGGCGCGCCACATTACCGGAGAGATTCTGAACGTCAACGGTGGCTCGTTACTTTGTGGTTAACGATAATGTTTGAGCGCTACACAGAACAAGCACGCCGGGTTATCTTCTTTGCTCGCCATGAGGCAAGCGAGTTTGGCTCGAGCGAAATCGAGCCGGCCCACATCCTTCTCGCCTTGATGCGAGAGGACGCGTCTCTGATCCAACGCTTCATACCTGGCGGCCGCGGTGCTGTGAACTCAATACGAGAGCGTATCGGATTCACCAGCCCGCCTAGAGGGGGAATCCATAGTTCGGTGGCATTGCCACTCGCAACTGCGACGAAACAAGTCCTGTTCTCCGCCTACGAAGAAAGCGACTCGCTTCATCACCGCCACATCGGGACCGAGCATTTGCTACTGGGCCTGCTGCGAGAGCACAACACCACCACAGCTCAGGTGTTACTTGAACTTGGATTGAAACCTCAGGCTTTGAGATCAGAGTTTGCAGGCGCTAGTTCACATCCAATTGGAGGTGCTCCCCGAGCCACCACGCTTGGAGTTGAGAAACTCCTTGAGCAGCGTACAGATCTTTTCAGCGGCTTAAGAGTCGGATTGGTGTGCAATCAGGCGTCTGTCGATCACGGGTTTCGCCATGTCGCTGATCTCTTCTCCCAGCATCCGGAGGTAAAACTCACGACTCTCTTTGGGCCTCAACATGGAATCCGTGGCGACGTTCAGGACAACATGATCGAGACGGAGCATTCGGTTGATGAAGTGACTGGTGTGCCGATCCACTCGCTTTACAGTGAGACCCGAGAACCCACGCAGAAGATGGTCGAGGACATTGATGTGTTTGTTGTCGATATGCAGGACGTAGGCTGTCGGATCTACACGTTCGCATATACGATGGCCAATTGCATGGCAGCCGCGAAACGCTTTGGCAAGAAGGTGCTTGTCTGCGATCGGCCGAACCCGATCAATGGAATCGATGTTTCGGGTAACGTGCTGGAGGTTGAACAGTCTTCTTTCGTGGGCAAGTTTCCGATGCCAACGAGGCATGGAATGACCATGGGGGAACTGGCGCTGATGTTTAACGATCACTTTAAGATCGGCTGCGACCTTGGGGTCTTAACCATGGGAGGTTGGAAAAGAGAGCATTGGCACGACGAAACCGACGCTCCCTGGGTGATGCCGTCACCTAATATGCCGACGGTTGATAGCGCGACGGTCTTTCCAGGAACTGTTCATTTCGAGGGCACACAGCTATCGGAGGGGCGGGGAACCACTCGACCCTTCGAGCTGATTGGCGCTCCGTACATCGTTCCGGCTCAATACGCTGACGCGTTGAACGGAATAGGTCTGACAGGTGTCTACTTCAGAAGCTGTGTGTTTCGGCCGACCTTTCAAAAACACGCCGGGGTTAGCTGCGGAGGCGTGCAGATTCACGTTACGGATCGTCAGCAGTTTGACTCAGTCTTGGCGGGCGTCGCGATGGTGAAAACGGCATACGACCTCTACCACTCGAGCTTTCGTTGGAAGGAGCCGCCATACGAGTACGTTTATGATCGTAATCCTTTCGACGTGATAGCCGGGACTTCAAAGCTAAGGGAGTCGATCGAAGCTCGTCGATCGCTTGAAGAAATTCAGGCTGGCTGGGAAACGGATTTGGCTCAGTTCAAACAGGTCAGGGACCGTTACCTCTTGTACTAGCCCAGAAGTGCAAGTTAACGTGAGTACTTAAGAGTCGAGGTGCCGACGTTTAAAGAACAAGGTGAGCGGTGGTTGGCTGGCCGGGACGTGCGAGCACTTCGATTTTAGGTCACGTAAAACCTTAAGGCTGTTGAACCGTATTACTAACTCACCAGGGAAACTCTTAAGAGGGAGATCACGTTTGAATCAGGAACGAACACACGACACTCAAGAGAAACCGCCCGGCAAGGCCTGGCTCTACGGAGCCGCTGGTTGGTTTTTTCCCGGAGCAGGGCACATGCTCCAAGGGTATTGGGGACGTGCGCTGCTACTTGGCGGTGCCGTGTGGGCTGCTTTTCTCGGGGGTATGGGGATGGGTGGCTACTTCTTCAAGTTCAGCGGCGGTGAACAGGGGTTCTCGTCCTGGCTGCAAATCCTTCCAGTGATCGGAAACCTGGGAACAGGTTTGCTCTACATCGTCTGTTGGCTGTTGGGAATTGGATTCTCATATGAACCTCAGCATGCCGCCAGAGCGACTTTCGAATACGGCTGGACGTTTTTGCTGGTTGCCGGGCTGCTCAATTACTTAGCCATGCTTGACGCATTTGATATCGCTGCAGGGAGAAAGGCATGAGACATTTTCTGGTAATGACCGCCTTCGCCTTTCTTGCTGCCGTCGTCTTCGGCACGGTTGCCAAGGACACCATTCGAGATCGATTTCTTTACGGGCTCAAAGTCTTTGCTGAATTCATGATTATCGGGCTGGTGCTCGCCTGGATTCTCTACTTTATTCCTTAGGTAGACACATGGGTCTTTCCGAGACCGAAGCTCTGGTGCTGCGCACTTACAATCTTGCTGAAGCCGATAAGATTGTCGTTTGCCTGACTCGAGCCGATGGATTAATTCGCGGTGTCGCCAAAGGGAGCCGCCGTCTCAAAAATCGGTTCGGCGCATCGCTCGAGCCATTTACGGTGCTACATCTCACCTATTACCAGAAGGAAGGTCGGGAACTGGCCTCTCTTAGTCATACCGAGATATTAAAGTCACACTTTAACCTTTCGGCAGACGCCGACACTTTTGCGGGTTTGACCTACATGGCCGATTTGGTGATTGAGTTCTCCCCTCCCCATCAAGCCAATGAGACATTGTTTCGAATGTTGAAGGCCTGTCTCGAAGCGATTGCGGCGTCGCCATCTGACTTGCAAACTGTTCTCAGATACTTCGAGGTTTGGTTGCTTAAATTGGAAGGTTTCCTGCCTGACATCAACCAGTGCTCAGAATGTCATCGCGGGTTCAATGAACAAGAGAAAGCCTACATCGGGTCGGATGTGATGCTTCGGTGCCGCGCATGCAGTAATGGAAATGGGACCGCGCTTTCTAACAGACTGCATGGTCAGCTGCGTGCCACTCAGAAACTCGGGCCGTATGTGTTCGCCGAAGAGTCGCGCGCGGTCCCAGCGAATACACTTCGCGAAATGGCTGAGCTAACACATCAACTCATCGGCCGGGCTCTCGAGAGGCAACCAAGAGTGAGATCAACTCTTCCATGAAGCTCCCCTTACAAATCGCCGAGCCGAATGGCTTATGTGTCACCGTTCTTGAATTGTCTTCATGATCGCCTTCCGAAGACTAATCCCAGCGTATACGTTAAGGGCAGCTTTCCCTTACGTGTTTCTTTCGCTAACACTGCTCACCGCAGTTCTATTCGCTCAGCAGGCGGGCAGGTTTGCTGAGCTCGTACTTTACGCTCAGGTGCCGGCGTCGTTGCTCGCTGACGTTGCGCTCGCCTTGCTGCCAAACGTACTCGCCCTTACCTTACCCATAGCGGTACTGGCAGGAGTGATGGTGGGATTCGCTCGAATGGGCAGCGACAGCGAAGTCATCGCCATGCGTGCCGCAGGCGTTGGCACCTGGAGCATGCTTTGGCCCGCTCTCATCATTGGACTGTTGGTGGCTGGCGCCACCACGTACATTCAGATGAAAGAAGCGCCAGAAGCCACTCGGGATCTGAAAAAGGCTGCTCTATTGGGTGCACTACGAAAGTTGGACTCGCCGGTAGAGCCACGAACCTTCAATACTGAAATACCCGGTTACGTGATCTACGTTCGCGATGGCGACAAACTGGAGGGTTCCTGGGGGCGTGTTTTTATCTACGCAAACCCACAACAACCAGATGGATCCGCTCGCGTGGTGACGGCGCGCTCCGGAAGAATTGACTCCTCTGCTGAGAAATCAGAGCTGGTGCTTACAGACGCTGTTGCTAGCCAGGTTCCGGCGTCGCAAGACGCTGATCAGCGGTCCTACGTGGTAGAGCGACTGGATCAACTTCGAATCTCCATAAACACCGGGCGCGCAGTCATACTTAAGCAACTGGATGAAGATGAAACCAGCCCAGAGGAGATGAGATGGGCAGAACTAAGGAGACAGTCGGCGTCTGGCGATCCTCGAGAGCGTAACGCCGCGCAGCGGACGCTACATCGAAGAGTGGCTCTTTCTTTGTCACCCTTCTTGTTTGCTCTTCTCGGCGCGGCTCTCGGCCTGCGGGTAAGACGTGGAGGCCGAGGCATGGGGGTCCTTCTAGCGCTGGTAATCGTGATTGTTTATTACCTCGTTTCGCTGCTGGGTGAGTCGCTAGCCCGCGTTGGGAGTGTTTCCCCTATGGTCGGTGCATGGGCCGCCACCGTGGTAATGGCCCTGCTGAGTCTTGCTTTGCTGACCATACACCGGATTCCCAGCTTTTCTATACCGTGGCGAGCAGGAAAGAAAACCAAAGAACAAACGGACGGGACGCTCGGTTCAACCGTGGTGAGTCACACACTAGGAGCCGGACGTTCGGGATTTCCAAGTTTGCTGGACATCAACTTGTTCCGGACACTCATGTTGAGTTTCCTGGTGGGGTTTGTCTCCCTTGTTTCCGTCTTCATCATCTTCACAGTTTTTGAGTTATGGCGATTCATCGCGAGCAACCGAACGAGTGTTGGACTGGTGGCGAAGTACATCTTGTTTCTGATGCCGCTGATCACGGTCGAAATCTTTCCAGCCACGATGCTCATCGCGGTGCTCATGACCTATTCGATTCTCGCGCGGCGCAGCGAAACTATCGCCTGGTGGGCCACTGGACAGAGTGTCTACCGATTGATGCTGCCGGGACTGTTCTTTGCATTCGCCGCCGGTGCCGTCGGGTGGCTGGTGCAGGAACACCTGATGCCGAACGCGAACGTCAAGCAAGACAATCTCAGAGTCCAGATCAGAGGAGGGGAACCAAGGGCCACCACGGGTTCCGGTCGGCAATGGCTGGCATCGGCAGAAAGTAACCGGCTGTATTCCTACGAATTTGATGAGCGCACGAGCTCGCTTATTGAGCCGGCGGTTTACGAATTTGACAGCGCCGGAATTCACCTGGCGAGCATTACCACAGGGAGTGCGGGGACGTGGTCGGCTGTTAACCGACTAGCGATCGAAAAGGCGGAGATGTTCAAGTTCAAAGACCTCGGCGTGGAACGTCAAGTTTCCGATTCGACAGAGGTTCCAGCCGAACCCCAGCAAGTGTTTAAGCCCACGATTGACAAGCCTTCGCAGTTAAGCGCAAAGGGCTTAAGCGGCTATTTAAAAGCAGCCAAAAGGCGCGGAGTGGCGGCCTCGGGCTTGGCTGTCGCACTCCAACGCAAGTATGCCGCGCCCTTTAGCGTAATGGTTATGGCTTTCATCGGAATTCCGTTGGCGCTTTCTTTTGGAAGGAAGGGAACAATTTTCGCACTAGTCGCCGCGGTGGGTTTGAGTATCGCTTACTGGGGGGTTGGCGGCGGGTTGCAGCAATTGGGGAATCTGGGACTGCTTCCACCAGCAGTCGCAGGATGGTCCCCACTCGTCATGTTTGCTGCAGCGGGGACCTACCTGCTTTCTCGCGTCCGCACTTAAAAGACTAGGTGCCGGTTTCCCAGCTTGAGATGTATTCCATCTGCTCGGGCGTGAGGGTGTCGATAGTCATACCCAAAGCTCGAAGCTTGAGGCTGGCAATTTCTTTGTCGACCTCTTTTGGTAAGAGGTGAACTCCAGGCTCGAGCTCGCCCTTGTGCTTCACAAGGTATTCAACCGAAAGAGCCTGGTTGGCAAAGCTCATGTCCATAACGCTGGCTGGGTGACCCTCAGCTGCAGCCAGATTGATCAGCCGACCCTCGCCAAGGACGACTATGCGGTGGCCGTTGGCTTTGACCTTAAACTCGTCCACGAACGGTCGCATGTTGACAGACGGTTCCGACATCTCACCTAAAGCAACCAAATTCAACTCCAGATCAAAGTGCCCGCTGTTGCACACGATTGCGCCATCCTTCATGCGCGAGAAGTGAGGGCCATCGATAACGTGTCGATTCCCCGTGACCGTGATGAAGATGTCGCCAATGGCAGACGCTTCGGCAATCGGCATCACGCGGAAGCCATCCATGACCGCCTCTACGGCCTTAATTGGATCGATCTCGGTCACAATCACATTGGCGCCCATCCCACGCGCTCTAAGCGCTACACCTTTCCCGCACCAACCGTATCCGACCACAACTATATTGCGGCCAGCGAGAAGAATGTTGGTCGCCCGAATGATTCCGTCGAGTGTGGACTGACCCGTGCCGTAACGGTTATCAAAGAAGTGTTTCGTTTGAGCGTTGTTGACGGCGATAGAGGGGAACGTTAAGACACCTGCACGCTCCATTGCCTCGAGACGTTGAATTCCGGTAGTGGTCTCCTCGGTCGAACCGATAATCTTCTTGACCTGATCGGGTCTTTCCTTGATCAAGGTTGCGATTACGTCTGAGCCGTCGTCAATAACAATGTCTGGATTGTAATCGAGCGCGGTGCGCACGTGGCGGTTATAGGTTTCGGTTGACTCGCCTTTGATTGCGTAAACGGGAATCTCCCAATCATGAACCAGCGACGCCGCCACATCATCCTGCGTTGAGAGAGGATTGGATGCGATCAAAACTGCTTGAGCGCCTCCGGCCTGTAACGCTCTAGCCAGGTTGGCTGTCTCGGTTGTGATGTGAGCACAAGCAAGGAGCTTGACGCCCTTGAGCGGCTTTTCCTCGCCGAAACGTTCCCGGATCAAACGCAAAACCGGCATCTCTCTTTCGGACCATTCGATGCGCTGCTTGCCCTTATCGGCCAAACCTATGTCTTTCACGTCAAACTCAAGCGAACGTGTTGCACTCATTTATGTATTCCTCGTAAGAAGTAGACTGGTTTTATTTCGAAACCGTAAATCGCGTTGAAGCTTAGATCCCGGCGGCTGCGCGAAGTGACTCAGCCTTGGCAGTCTTTTCCCAGCTGAAACCATCTTCGTCTCGTCCGAAGTGTCCGTATGCCGCCGTGGCCTTGTAAATAGGTCGACGAAGTTTCAGTTCTTCCATGATCCCCCGCGGCGTTAGTTCGAAACTCTCGCGGACTAACTTGGAGAGTGCCTTCTCACTTAAGCGCCCTGTGCCACTGGTGTCGACCAAAACGGAAACCGGGTCAGCGACTCCGATCGCATACGCTAACTGGACGAGGCATTTGTCTGCCAGTCCTGCGGCTACGATATTCTTAGCCACGTAACGCGCCATGTAGGCAGCCGAACGGTCGACCTTCGTCGGGTCTTTGCCGGAGAAGGCGCCACCACCGTGCGGGGCATAGCCTCCGTAGGTGTCGACAATAATCTTCCGCCCTGTTAAGCCTGCGTCACCCTGAGGACCGCCGGTGACAAATCGACCCGTTGGATTGATGTGATACTTCGTGTCTTTGTCGAGCAGCTCGGACGAAACCGTATGCTTGATTACCTTTTCCTCGATCTCGGAGCGCAGTTGTTCATTCGTCACATTCGAATCGTGCTGCGACGAGACGACCACAGCCTCCACTCGGAACGGCCGGCCGTCGCGGTATTCGATAGTCACCTGCGACTTGCCATCTGGCCTGAGGTAGGGAAGTTCACCTGATTTCCGAGTTTCAGCGAGCCGCCGCGCCAGCAAGTGCGCGAGTTGGATAGGTAACGGCATCAACTCCGGAGTTTCGTTACAGGCAAAACCAAACATCAGCCCCTGGTCGCCGGCACCGCCGGTGTCAACGCCCATGGCGATGTCGGGAGATTGCCGATCGAGGGCGGAAAGAACACTGCACGTCTCCGAGTCGAAACCAAACTTGGCCCGCGTGTAACCGATGTCTCGGATCGTATCTCGGGCCACGCGCGTATAGTCGATCCTGGCGTTCGTAGTTATCTCGCCGGCGATCACGACCAAGCCAGTCGTCACCAGCGTCTCGCAAGCTACTCGGGCTGTCGGATCTTCCGCGAGGGCCGCGTCTAGAACTGCATCGGAAATCTGATCGGCTATTTTGTCGGGGTGACCTTCGGTGACAGACTCTGACGTAAATAGGTAACCGGATTCGTTACTCAAGCAGACTCCTTTGTGAACAAAAGCTAAAATTGCCGTGTAGGAAAAGACCGCGTAGGGTAACAGCCTGAGTTAAGGGGTGTCAAGGAAGGGTAGCCTCCCAAGAATCGCGATTGAGTAATTAACAAAAAGCAGAACACCTTGCCGGCGAGTGTGTTATAGAAGGTTTGCTACAACCAATAACACCACCAACAAGGTGATCCGCGATGAGCAAACTACA
>Ga0187892_10001318_pt1 | contig 57417 bp, 58 predicted proteins | sample MA1701073metaG_FD_139345 | JGI IMG/M metagenome (GOLD analysis project Ga0187892, IMG submission 139345) | Bio-ooze microbial communities from a basaltic lava cave in the Kipuka Kanohina Cave System on the Island of Hawaii, USA - MA170107-3 metaG ...
CTAGCGCGCGGGGGCGGGCCGGCCGTTGGGGCGGGGGAGGAGGTCCCGCAGGAACTTCCCCGTGTAGGAGGCGGTCACCTGGGCCACCTGCTCGGGCGTGCCCTCGGCCACCACCTCGCCCCCGGCGTCGCCGCCCTCGGGGCCGAGGTCGACGACCCAGTCCGCCGACTTGACGACGTCGAGGTGGTGCTCCACGACCACCACCGTGTTGCCGGCGTCCACGAGGCGCCCCAGCACCGCCAGGAGCTTCTTGACGTCGTCGAGGTGCAGCCCGGTCGTGGGCTCGTCCATGATGTAGACGAAGTCGGCGGTGGGGCGCGTGGCCAGCTCGGCGGCGACCTTGAGCCGCTGCGCCTCGCCGCCCGACAGCGTCGTGGCCGGCTGCCCGAGGCGCAGGTAGCCGAGGCCGACCTCCTGCAGCACCCGGAGCCGCCGCGTGAGCAGCGGCTGGGCGGCGAAGAAGCCGGTGGCCTCGTCCACCGTCATCTGCAGCACCTGGCTGATGGTCCGCCCCTTGTGGGCGACCTGGAGCACCTCGGGGCGGTAGCGGCGCCCCTCGCACTCCTGGCAGGTGGCGTACACGTCCTCCACGAAGTACATCTCCAGCTTCTGGACGCCGTCGCCCTGGCAGGCCTCGCAGCGCCCGCCTGGCACGTTGAACGAGAACGCCCCGGGGCCCAGCGACAGCGCCTTGGCCCGGGGCAGCCCCGCGAACAGCTTGCGGATCTCGTCGAAGGCCTTGACGTAGGTGACGGGGTTGGAACGGGGCGTGCGCCCGATGGGCTCCTGGTCGATGAGCCGCACCCCCCGCACGAGCTCGAGCCCGCCGATCTCCTCGTGGGCGCCCACCGTCTCGAACGCCGTCTTGAAGTGCCGCGCCAGCGCCCGGTACAGCGTGTCGTGCACGAGCGTGGACTTGCCGGACCCGGAGACGCCGGTGACGCAGGTCAGGGTGTGGAGCGGGATGCGCGCCGTGACGCCCTTGAGGTTGTGCGCCCGCGCCCCCCGGATCACGAGGCTGCGACGGCCGGGGCGGCGCACGATGGGCACCGGGATCGTGTCCCGCCCGGCGAGGTAGCGCGCCGTCAACGAGCGGGGATCGGCCGCGAACTCGGCGCGGCTGCCCGCGAACACGACCGTGCCGCCGCGCTCGCCCGAGCCCGGCCCCATCTCGATCAGGTGGTCGGCGGCCTCGATCAGCGTGCGGTCGTGCTCCACGATCACCACGGTGTTGCCGGCCCGCGCCAGCTCCTGGCACAGCTCGGCCAGCCGCGCCGTGTCGCGCGCGTGCAGCCCGATGGACGGCTCGTCGAGCACGTAGAGCGTCCCCGTGAGCTGCGAGCCGAGCTGGTTGGCCAGGTTGATGCGCTGGGCCTCGCCGCCCGAGAGCGTGCGCGTCTGGCGGCCCAGCGTCAGGTACCCGAGGCCCACCCGCAGCAGGAACGCGCTCTTGGCCCGGAGGTGCTTCAGCACGTCCCGGGCCACCGTCTCCTCCCACGGCGCCAGGAACGCGGCGTCCAGGAACCGCGCGAACTCCTCCACCGTCTGCCCGGCCACCTCCGCGATGGTCAGCCCGCCCACCCGCACCGCGAGGGCCTCGGGCCGGAGCCGGGTGCCGCCGCAGCGCCCGCAGGGCGAGGGGCTCCGGTAGCGGGACAGGAACACCCGCACGTGGAGCTTGTACCGGTAGCCCTCCACCTCCTCGAAGAACCCCCGGATGCCCGTGAAGCCGACGCCGCCGTCGTACACCCAGCGGCGGTCGTCGGCGTCGAGGTCGGCGTAGGGCCGGGTGACGTCCACGCCGCGCTTGCGGGCCGCCTTGAGGAGCTGCCGCTGGTACCAGCGGCCGGAGGGGTGCGACCAGGGCTCCACCGCGCCGTCGCCCAGGCTGCGCGTCGGGTCCGGCACCACCAGGGCCTCGTCGTAGCGCAGGATGTTGCCGAAGCCCTTGCAGTCCGGGCACGCGCCCAGCGGGTGGTTGAAGGAGAACAGCAGCGGCTGGGGGCGCGACAGCGCGGTCGCGCAGCGCGGGCAGCGGAACTCGCGGCTGACCGCGATGACCCCCCGCTCGAGGAGGTCCACGTGGGCGACGCCCTGGCCCTCCGCGAGGGCCGCCTCCAGGGAGTCGTTGACGCGGCGCAGGCTGTCGGGGCCCACGACGATGCGGTCGAGCACCACGAGCACCGGTCCGGCGTCGGGCGGGGTCACGGCGCCCGCGGTCACCTCGGCCAGGTCCAGCACCTCCCCGCCCACCTTGACCCGCGCGAAGCCGCGCCGCCCGAGCCGCGCCCAGAGCGCCCGGCGCTCCTCCCCCGGCTCGGCGGCCACCGGGAAGCAGATCAGCGCCCGGGCGCCCGCGTGCTCGCGGGCCAGCGTGTCGGCCACCTGCTCGGCGGAGTCGCTGCGGGCCTCGGCGCCGCACGCCGGACAGTGCACGCGGCCCACCTTGGCGAACAGGAGCCGCAGGTAGTCCTGGATCTCGGTGGCCGTGCCCACCGTCGAGCGCGCGGTGCGCACGGGGTTCTTCTGCTCGAGCGCGATGGCCGGCCGGATGTGCTCGATGCGGTCGACGTCGGGTCGGTCCAGGCGCTCGAGGAACATGCGGGCGTAGGTGGACAGCGACTCGATGTACCGCCACTGGCCCTCGGCGAACAGCGTGTCGAACGCGAGCGAGGACTTGCCGGAGCCGGAGACGCCGGTGATGACGGTGACCCGGTCGTGGGGAATGGCGAGGCTGACGTTCTTGAGGTTGTTCTGCCGGGCTCCCTCGATGGAGAGCCACAGGGACCGGGGCATGCCGACGGACCTCCTGAGATGGGAAGTGTACTAGAGCGCCGACGCCACCGGCAACGGCGCCCGGGATCGTATACTTGGCGGTGGCCGCGAGCGCGTGGCTCGCGCGGGAGGACGCGTATGGCGGGACGGGACGTGGGCCGGAGAGCGGTGGCGCTGGTGGGCCTGTGGGCGGCGCTCGCCGTCCAGGCGTGCGGGCGGGAGGAGGCGGCGGCGCCGACGGGCGCCGGCGACCCCGCCCGGGGCCAGCAGGTCTGGCTGGCCAACTGCATCGCCTGCCACAACCTCGACCCCACCCGGGACGGCAACGTGGGGCCGGCCGTCAAGGGCGCGTCGCCCGCGCTCCTCGAGGCCAAGGTGCTGCGCGGCGAGTACCCGGCCGGCTACACCCCCAAGCGCCCGACCAAGGTCATGCCGCCGCGGCCGGACCTGGCCCCGGCGATCTCGGACCTCGCCGCCTACCTCCGGTCGCTCGGCTGAGCCGCGCGGTCGCGGCCTATCGCATCACCTCGAACCAGATGTAGAACACCAGCGTCAGGATGAAGCCTTCCCAGAGCGTCCCGCTCACCGTCGCCAGGGGCTTGGCCGGGCCCTTGCCCGGAGTGCCGGCCAGGGCCACGTACTCGAGCGCGGCGATGATGACGAGGGCGACGATCCAGAACACCAGGCCCGAGCGCGGCAGTCCGAGCTGGAGGTGGCTGGCGGAGGCCATGAAGAACAGCATCGGGATCGAGAGCATGGTGTTGGTGCGGGAGGCGAGCCCGGCGCGCGCACCGGCCGCCGCCGCCGCCGGGTTCGCCGGCCGTCCCGCCGCCGCGTCGACCGCGCTCTGGATCACGATCTTCTGGTTGGGCCAGATCACGAACCACACGTTGGCCCACATCACGGAGCCGAGGATGCCGCCCAGCAGGATGGCCCACGCGCCCGCGTTGCCGAACCCCGCCTTGCCCACCCAGAAGTGCAGCAGGTAGAGCCAGCCGGAGATGAACGTGATCATGGCGCCCCAGCGGAACCACCAGAGGGCCCGCGGCACCAGCTTGGGCACCAGCGCGCCCCGCTCGGCGGGCTGGGTCTCCCCCACGAAGGGCGTCTGGACGAAGTTGAAGTAGTAGAGGAGGCCGATCCAGGTGATGCCCGACAGGAAGTGAATCCACCGCAGTAGGAATAGCCAACCCGCTTCGCTCATCAGCGTCATAGGTTTCCCCCTGGGCAGGACTCCGGGTCAGACTGCTCGGTCAGTCGTCCTCGTCGTCGTCGTCCTCCTCCTCGTCCTCCTCGTCGTCGTCCTCGAGGTCGTCGTCGAACTCGTCGTCGTCGTCCTCGTCGTCGAAGTCGTCGTCGTCCTCGTCCAGGTCGTCGTCGTCCTCGTCGTCGAGGTCGTCGTCCTCGTCCTCGACGTCGTCGAGGCGCTCGAGGGCCGGGATCTCGTCGTCGAGCCAGGTTCGTCCGGGCCGTGCCATCGCGGAGCTCCTCTGCGCTGTCTCCCGGATCACCGGAAGTGCGGTGAATGCAGGAATGGCCCGATGCGCGGGCGCATCGGCTGGCGGGATTATAGCAAAGCGAGTTTGGGTGTCTACGCGAATTTGGGGCGCGCGCGGCGTGCGCCGCGCGGGTCGAAGACCGCTCGCGCTCGCGGCCGTCCCCGTGTGGGGCGGGGCGACCGCGTGGAGGCCGAGACCGCTACGCGGCGGTCTCGGCCTCCAACGCCTCGGCGGCGGGCTCCTGCTCGGCCACCGCGACGAGATGGCTCTCGAGGCGCTCGGCCTCGGCGATCTCCCTGACCAGGACCTCGTACCACACGTCCATTTCCATGGCGTCACCTCATGGCGCCGTGGCGCCCTCCGGTTGGTGGTCGTTGCCGCGTCCCCCGGCGGGACTGCCTGCCCGGGGACAAAGCACGAGCCGTGCCGGCGCGCACGCGACAGGAAGGCAACGACTTGAGGCAGTTACATGGGGCCCGCCGCGGGCCGCGCGCCGGCAGAGTGCCCGGGTCGGGCGTTTCTCCCGCCCGAACGGCGGGCGGGCCGGCGCCCCCCGGCGCGGGGCGCCGCGAAGGCGGCCCGGCTTGACTGTGCCCCCGGGCCCGATCTAGCTTCGTCGGGGACGGCCCGCCACGCGCGAGCGCCATCCGCCCGCCGCGGGCGACCGAGCCGCCGTGGGCGCGGGCCCCACCCCCTCCGCGTCGCGCACCCGTCGGGGGCGTCGGCGGATGTCGGCGCGGGTCACCGACGTCGAGGCGCGATACCAGGAGGGCGGCGGGCGCCGTGGAGCACGGGTCGACGGAGCCGGGAGTCCGGGCCATCGAGGAGGCCATCAAGCAGATCCTGGTGTCGAGGCTGCGCGTGGACCCCGCCGCGTTGGAAGGCGTCGGCTCCACCACGCCGCTCCTGGGCCGCGGCATCGGGCTCGACTCGATGGAGGCGCTGGCCCTCGCGGTGGAGATCGAGGAGCGGTACGACATCGCGATCGAGGACGGCGAGCTGACGGCGGAGCTGTTCTCCAGCCTCGGCCGCGTCGCCGCCTTCGTGGCTCAGCGGCTCGGGGCGGCCCGCGACCCGTGAGGCGGCCCGCGACGGCATGAGCACCCTCGTCGACCGGCTCGCCTCGGTGGTCGCGCGCCACGGGGACCGCCCGGCGGTCGTGGAGGGCGCCCGGGTCCTGACCTACGCGGACCTCTGGCGCCGCGTCACGGCGCTCGCGACCCGGCTCGCCGAGGGTGGCGTGGGGCCGGGCGAGCGGGTGGCCCTGCTGCTGCCCAACGGCGAGCCCTTCGTCACGAGCTACCTCGCCGTCGTCACGGCCGGCGCCGTGGCCGTGCCCCTGAACCCGCAGTACCAGGAGCCCGAGCTCGAGGGCTTCCTGGGGAGCGGCGCCGCCGCCCTCCTCCTCACCTCGAGCGCGTACGCGCCGCTCGGCCGCCGCGTCGTCGCGGCGCCGCAGGCCCGGCGGCGCCTCCTGCTGGTGGACGAGGCGCTGGCCGAGATCGATCGGGCCCCCGGCCCCGCCCGGCTGCCCGGCGTGGCCCTCGCCTCCGACGCCCCCCTCATGGCCCAGTTCTCCTCGGGCTCGACCGGCCCCCCGAAGCCGATCGTGCGCACCCACGCCAACGTCCTGTTCGAGCTCGAGGGGCTCGGGCGCGCGCTCGGGCTGTCGGCCGAGGACCGGTTCCTCGGCGTCGCCCCCTTCTCCCACGTCAACGGCCTGGTGCGCAGCATGCTGGCGAGCCTCGCCGCGGGGGCGTCGCTCCACCCGCTGCCCGCGTTCGGCCGGGGCGCGGTGCTGGCGAGCGTCGCCGCCCATCGCCTCACCGTGTTCATCGCCGTCCCCTTCATGTTCGGCATGCTCGCCCGCGGCCGGGCGGCCCCGCCGGGAGCGCTCGGCTCGGTGCGGCTCGCGGTCTCGGCCAGCGCGCCGATGCCGCGCGCCGCCAACGTCGCGTTCAAGACGCGGTTCGGGTTCTGGGTGCGTCAGCTCTACGGCTCCACCGAGACGGGCTCGGTCAGCGTGAACCTGGACGCGGACGTCGAGCCCACGCTCGAGTCCGTCGGGACGCCCATCGCCGGCGTGGCCGTGCGGATTGTGGCCGAGGGCGGGGGAGACGCCAGGCCGGGAGCGGGCGGGGAGGTGGCGGTGAGGAGTCCGGCCGCCATCGCCGGCTACGAGGGGATGGACGACCTCAACCGCCGGGTGTTCCGCGACGGCTGGTTCCTGACGGGCGACCTCGGCCACCGCGACGACGAGGGCCGGCTCTACCTCACCGGGCGCACCACGTTCGTCATCAACAAGGGCGGCTACAAGATCGCGCCGCGGGAGATCGAGGCCCTCATCGAGACCCACCCCGCCGTGGCGGAGGCGGTGGTCGTCGGCGTGCCCACCCCGCTCGGCGACGAGCGCATCAAGGCCGTGATCGTCCCGCGGGGCGACGTCTCCCCCGAGGCCATCGTCGCCCACCTCCGCGGCAAGATCGCCGCCTTCAAGATCCCGAGCCAGATCGAGCTGCGGGAGCGCCTGCCCCGGAACCCGGCCGGGAAGGTCCAGCGGAGCCGGCTCGCGGCCGACGACGCGTGAGGGGATGCGGCCCGTCTCCGCCTCCGACCTCCACGTCCTCGCCGTCATGACGGTGGCGTGGGCGGTCGGCCTCACCGGCTCCTCGCGCGTCCGCCACGCCACCGCGGCGGGGCTCGGCGCCCTCGCCTACCGGCTCTCCCGCACAAAGCGCGCCGCCATGGAGCGCGCCCTCGCCACGGCGTTCGGCGGCGCGCTCTCGGCCGGGGCCGCGCGGACCGTCGTGCGGGGCGCCCTCCGCGAGACCTGGCTCGAGGTGCTCGGGTGCTATCCCACCCGCGCGGACCGCGCCGCCGTCCAGGACGCGGAGGTCCGGGGGCTCGAGCGCCTCGACGCCGCCCTCGGGGCCGGCCGGGGGGCGATCCTCTGGGAGAGCGAGGGCCTGGGCCGTCGCTTCCTGGCCAAGCAGATCCTGCACGCCAGGGGCTACGCCGTCGTGCAGACCCACGGGCCGGAGCACATCGGCGGCCTCCTGGCTCGGGGGCCGCGCACGCGGGTCCGGGAGGCGGTGATCCAGCCGTTCTTCGACCGGCGGGAGCGGCCGTACCTGGCCGGGATCCTCCACTTCCCGGCGTCGGGCACCGACCTCTCGTTCGCCCGGACGCTGCTCGATCGGCTCCGGCAGAACGGGATCGTCTGCGTGGCGGGCGACGGGCGGTGGGCGAGGAAGCTCGCGCGCATCGACTTCCTCGGACACTCGGTGCCGTTCGCCCCCGGCTCCGTCAGCCTGGCCCGCCTGGCCGGGGCGCCGCTGCTGCCGGCCTTCTGCTCGACCGGCCCCGGGGGCCGCCTCCGCCTGAGCCTCGAGGAGCCCGTCCCCGTGGACGCGGGCGGGGACCGCGAGGCCGACGCGCGGGGGGCGCTCCGGCGCTTTGCGGCGCTGCTGGAGGCCCGCATCCGCGCCGGCCCCGGCGCCTACCGGAACTGGCACCGGCTCGCCGGGGACGACGAGCCCGCGTGATAGGCTGGCGGCGAGCGCGACGCCGATGACCGTCGACATGCGCACGGTGCTCCCCGGCGCCGGCCTGCCGGCCGCGGGGCCGCGGCCCCGCGCCCGGGCCGTGACCGCGCCGGGCCGGGCGTGACACGCCTGGGTCGTGTCCTCGCGGGGGGCGGGCCGCCGTTCTACCGCGACCTCGCGCTGCTCTCCGGCGGCCAGGTCCTCGTCCGGCTCCTCGGGTTCCTCGCCTTCGCGGTGCTGGCCCGCCGCCTCGCGCCGGAGGAGTACGGCGCCGTCGAGTACGTCGTCGGCCTCGCCCTGTTCTTCTCCACGCTCGTCGACTGGGGACTGGGGCCGGTCGGCGTGCGACGCGCCGCCGGGGACGCCGAGGCGTTGCCCGGGCTGGCGGCCCAGATCCCGGCGATCCGCCTGGCCGTCGCCCTGGTGAGCGTCCCCGCCATGGCGCTCGTCGCGCTGCCGACGGCGCCGGGGTCGGCGACGCCCGGCCTCGTGTGGCTGTTCGCCGTGAGCCTCCTGGCCGCGCCGTGGCGGCAGGTCTGGGTCCTGCAAGCGACCGGGCGCATGGGCCAGACGGCCCTCGCCCAGACCGTCCGGGCGGCCGTGTTCGCCCTCGTGGTCGTGACGCTGGCCGGCGGCCCGGCCGCCCTCGTGGCGGTGGGCTGGGCCGAGGTCGCCGCCGCCGTCGCCATGAGCCTCTACTGCGTCGCCGTCCAGCACGGCCGGGTCACGCCGTGGCGCCTCCGGCCGCCGGTGCGCGGTCTCGGGGGGCTCTTCCGCGAGGGCGCCGTGGTGGGGCTCGGCAGCCTCGTGTGGACCGCGAACCAGTACGCGCCGCTGCTGCTGGTGGCGAGCCTCCTCGGCGGCGAGGAGACGGCGTGGCTCGCCGCCGGCGTCCGGATCGCGGGTGCGTTCTTGATCTTCGGGAACCTCTACCACTTCAACCTCTACCCGACCATGGCCCGGGGCGCGGCGGGGGCCGACGAGGGGTTCGCCGAGACCCTCGCCGCCTCGTTCCGCGTCGCCGCGTGGGGCGGCACGCTGGCGGGGCTGGCCCTCACCGTGCTCGCCGAGCCGCTATGCGTGCTCGTGTTCGGCCGGCGCTTCGAGGCCGCCGCTCCCACCCTCATGATCGTGGCCTGGGGGCTGCCCATCGGCCTCCTGTCGGGCCACTCGCGCTGGTGGCTGGCGGCGGCGGGCATCCAGTCGCGGGTCGTCTACAGCCAGCTCGCCGGCTCCCTGGCCCTGGCCGTCCTCGGGCCGCCCCTCGTGCTGGGGCTCGGAGCGCGCGGGGCGGCGGTGGCCGCCGTGGTCGGGGCGCTGGCCGTCTGGGGGGCGTCGCACGCGCTCGCCGCCCGGGTCGGGGGGCGCATGCCGCCGCTGGCCATCGCGCTGGCCCCGGCCGGGCTCGCGGCGGCGCTCGTCGTCGCCGTCCAGCTCGTGGGCCGTCACGACTGGTCCAACGGCGTGGCCGTCGTCGCCTTCGCGCTCGCCGCCCCCGTGCTGGACCGCGCCCTCCTGCCCGCCCTCACCCGGCTCGGCGCGGTGCGCCTCGGCCCGACGGCGGCGGCCGACGCCCCGGCCTGAGGCCGTCCACCGGCGTGGCGCTGCCCGTCCTCACCTTCCACGCCCTCGACGAGCGCGCCTCCGTCATCTCCTGCCGCCCGCGCGTGTTCCGGGAGGGGTTGGCCCGGCTCCGCGCGCGCGGCCACCGGGCCATCCGGCTCGAGGAGGCCGTGGCCTGCCTCCGGGAGCGGCGCCCGTTGCCGTCGCGCGCCTTCGTCCTCACCTTCGACGACGGGTTCCAGAGCGTCTACGCCGAGGCCTTCCCGGCGCTGCGCGAGCACGGCCTGACGGCGACGGTGTTCCTCACCGTCGGGGCCGGGGACGGGGCCGGGGACCGCCGTCCCGCCTTCGAGGGGCGGACCATGCTGAGCTGGCCGGAGATCCGCGAGATGCAGGCGGCCGGCATCGAGTTCGGCGCCCACACCTTGACGCACGCGGACCTGACCCGGCTGTCGGCGCCCGAGATCGAGGCGGAGATGTCGGGCTCCAAGGCGCGCATCGAGGCGGCGCTCGGCGCCCCCGTGGCCAGCTTCGCGTACCCGTTCGGCCGCTACGACAGGCGCAGCCGCGAGCTGGCCGAGCGGCACTTCAGCTGCGCGTGCACGGACACGCTGGGGCTCGTGACGGCGCGGAGCGACCCCTACGCGCTGGCCCGCGTCGACGCCTACTACCTGCGCACGCCCCGCCGCTTCGCGCTGATGACGACGCGCGCGTTCCCGTGGTACCTGAGGGCGCGCAACCTGCCGCGGCGGCTGCGCCGCGCCCTGACCGCCCCGACCCGCGCGTGAGCGGCCGGCCGGCCGACCGCCCCGACGCCGCTGCGGCGCGCGACGCGCCCGCGGCGATCCCGCCTCCCCCGCGCCCCCTGCGCGTCGCGATGGTGACGACGTTCTACCCGCCCTTCGCCTTCGGCGGCGACGGCGAGTACGTCCGCCGCCTCGCCCATGCGCTGGCCCGCCGCGGGCACGCCGTCGAGGTCGTCCACGACGTGGACGCCTACCGGGCGCTGGGCGGCCCCGCGCCGGCCGCGCCCGCGGCCGAGCCGCCGGGGGTGACCGTCCACGCCCTCGAGAGCAAGGCGCCCGTGCTGTCCTGCCTGGCCACCCACCAGCTGGGCCGCCCCCTCGTCCACGGCCGCCGCATCCGGCGGATCCTCGCCCGCGGCTTCGACGTGATCCACTTCCACAACGTCTCCCTGGTCGGCGGCCCCGGCGTGCTCGCCTACGGCGCGGGGGTGAAGCTCTACACGGCCCACGAGCACTGGCTTGTGTGTCCCATGCACACCCTCTGGCGGCACGGCCGCGAGCTGTGCACCGGCCGCCAGTGCGTGCGCTGCGCCCTGGCCTACCGGCGCCCGCCCCAGCTCTGGCGGGCCGGCTCGCTCCTGGCCCGCGCGTCGCGCCACGTGGACGCCTTCATCGCGCTGAGCCGGTTCAGCGCGGACAAGCACGCCGAGTTCGGGTTCGCGCCGCCCATGACCGTGATGGCGCCCTTCCTCCCCGACGCGCCCGACGGGCCGCCCGCGGCGCCCGGCGGCCGCCCCTACGTGCTCTTCGTCGGGCGCCTCGAGCGCATCAAGGGCCTGCAGGACGTGATCCCGCTCTTCGACGCCGCGAGCCCGGCCGACCTCTGGGTGGCCGGCACCGGGACCTACGAGCCGGCGCTGCGCCGCCTCGCCGCCGGCCGGTCCTCGGTGCGCTTCCTCGGCCACCGGCCGCCCGAGGAGCTGCCGGGCCTCTACCGGGGCGCCGCGGCCCTGGTCGCGCCCTCCATCTGCTACGAGGTGTTCCCGCTGGTCGTCCTCGAGGCCTTCCAGCAGGGGCTCCCCGTCATCGCTCGGCGGCTCGGCCCGTACCCGGACATCGTGGCGCAGAGCGGCGGCGGCCTCCTGTTCGAGGACCGGACCGAGCTCGCGGCCGCCATCGGGTCCCTCGTGACGGACCCGGCCCGCCGGGCCGCCCTCGGCGCCGCCGCCCGCGCCGCGTTCCGCGCCCGCTGGAGCGAGGAGGCGGCGCTCGCGGCGTACCTCGGCCTCGTGCGGGCATCGGCGGCCCGGCGCGGTCTCCGCGCGGTCGTGGAGGCGTTGCCGGCGGCGCCCGAGGACGCGCGGCCGGAGAGATGAGCCCGGGCGGCGCCGCCCCCGGGCGGACGGAGGCGGCCGCTACGGACGCGCGGCGGCGGGCCGGGGGCGGCGCCGCCGCGGCTCCGGCTGGCGCTGCTGGTCGGAGGCCGCCGCCGCCGCCGCGCGCGGCTCGTCGACGGCCCACCGGAGCCGCAGGAGGATCCCGATCCAGAGGGGCAGCCAGCTGAGCGCGGCCATGCCGGCGACGGCGCCGTTCCAGCCGAGCGGGAGCAGCAGCACGTTCGGCAGGCCCACGCTGAGCGCGAGCCCGGCGAACCCGCACGCCGCCAGCGTCCACGAGCCCGGCGACGGCGCGAGCAGCCACAGCGCCGGGATCAGCGCGATCACGTAGTAGTGGTACCAGGCGAGCGGCGGCAGCGCGACCGCGCAGACCACCCCGATGGCGATGGCCAGGCGGGGATCGCCGAGCACCCGGGCGACCATGGCGCGGGGCGTCGGGCGCCGGGCGCCCGCCGCGGGCCACGCCATCACCAGGACCATGGAGGCCAGGAGGCACGCGGCGAGCAGCGCGGCCACCGTCCCCAGGCCGAGGCCGAGCAGGTTGGCGATCAGCTTCGAGCCGGAGTAGTTGCCCACGCTGGGCGGCCCCGCCAGGGCATAGGGGTTGCCGCCGAAGACCGAGCGGTACCACTCCTGCCACACCGCCCAGTTGTCGAAGTAGAGAGACGGAACGACCAGGACCACCGCCCCCGCCAGGGCTGCGGGGACCGCCGCGAGGGCGACCCGCCGGATGCCGAGCACGAACCACGCGTGGAGGGCCAGCATCCCGAGGGCGGGGGCGACGTTGGGCTTCACGAGCAGGAGGACGGTGACGAGGCTCAGCAGGACCGCGCCGAACGCCGTCGGGCGGGCCGCGCGCCCGAGGCGGAGGGCGAGCGCGAGGCAGCCGGCGAGCGCGGCGAACTGCAGGCACCCGATGTTGCCGACGCGGAGGTCCGAGGAGACCGGGCCCGCGGCGAGCAGGAGGAGGCCGGCCAGGCACAGGAGCGGGAACGGCGCATAGCCGTAGAGCACGCCGAGCACGATCATCCCGCCGAGGAAGGCCGCCACCTGGAGGACGTGGAACACCCCGGCGGCGACCGTGTACTCGGCGGGGAACCCCGTGAACAGGAGGTACGTGAACGGGGTCGCGGTGAGGCCCGGCTGCCGCACGGCGCGGCTCAAGGTCTCGAGCTTGGGATGGCCGGCGTTGGCCGCGTAGCGGTTCAGCACCGCGTGGTAGCTGCGCGGGTCGCGGTAGGGGGAGCCCAGCGGCTCGGGGCTCATGCGGCGCACGGCGCCGACGCCCCAGTACTGGTAGAAGTCCATCGTGATGATGCGGGGGACCAGGGTGATGCTCTGGGCGGCCACCAGGTGCGCGAGGATGGCGAGGACCACCAGCGCCACCGGGCGCGGCGTCTCGAGCCCGGCCGCGGGGAGCCGGCCCGGCCCGCTCATCGGGCCGCCCAGGGACGGGGGCGCCGGCGCCGCTCGCGATCAGCCGCCATGTCGGACCGCGCCTCCTGGGCGGGAGTTCCCGTGGTCGTCGCGGGGCCGGGCGCCCCGCGCCGCTGACGGCCGCGCGCCGCGCGCTGGCGCCGTGGTCGGCCCCATGCTAGCATCGCCGCGTGCTGCGCCGCAGGATACCACCGCCGGCATGAGCGGCGGCGGTCCCCCGCCGCGGATGTCGGTCATCGTGCCGGTGCGCAATGACGCGGGGTCCCTCGCGCAGTGCCTCGCCGCGCTGACCACCGCCCGCCCCCCCGACACCGAGATCATCGTGGTGGACGATGCCTCGACGGACGCCAGCGCGGCGGTCGCGGCCCGCTTCCCCGTCCGGCTCGTCCGGCTCGCGCGCCAGGGCGGACCCGCCGCCGCGCGGAACCACGGGGCGGGCCAGGCGGCCGGCGACGTCCTCATGTTCGTCGACTCCGACGTCGTGGTCGCCCCGGGCGCCCTCCGGCAGGCGGCGGCGCTGCTCGACGCCCGCCCGGACGTCGCCGCCGTCTTCGGCTCGTACGACGCGCGGCCGGCCGCCCCCGGCCTCGTCTCGCGCTACCGGAACCTCCTGCACCACTTCGTGCACCAGGAGGGCGCGGCCGAGGCCTCCACCTTCTGGGCCGGCTGCGGCGCCGTGCAGCGGCGGGCCTTCGAGGAGGTCGGCGGCTTCGACCCCGGGCGGTTCCCCCGCCCCTCCATCGAGGACATCGAGCTGGGCCTGCGCCTCTGCCGGGCCGGGCACCGCATCCGGCTGGAGCGGACGCTCCAGGCCACCCATCTCAAGCGCTGGACGTTCCGGTCCATGCTGTGGACGGACATCGCGGGCCGCGCCGTCCCGTGGTCGCGGCTCGCGCTCGAGCACGGCGCCCTGCCCGACGACCTGAACCTGCGCCGGGACCAGCGCTGGAGCGCCGCGCTGGTCGGGCTGGCCACCGTCGGGCTCGCCGGCAGCGCGATCGAGCCCCGCCTCGCCGCCGCGTCCGTCGCCGCCCTCGCGGGCGTCATCTGGCTGAACCGTCGCCTGTACCGCTTCTTCGCCGCCCACGGCGGCGTGCCGTTCGCGGGGGCGTGCGCGGCGCTGCACTGGCTCTACTACCTCTACGGCGGGCTGGCCTTCGTCGGCGTGTGGGCGGCCACCCGCCTCCGGGGGACCTGGTCCCGCGCCTCGGGCGCGATCCGGGGCGGCCTCCGGCGGGCATGACGGGACCGGGCGAGGGGGAGCCTCGGGTGGTGGTGATCGGGGCGGGCCCGGCCGGGCTGACCGCCGCCCACGAGCTGACCCGCTTCCACCTGCGTCCGCTCGTCCTGGAGAAGGCGCCCACCGTGGGCGGGCTCGCTCGCACCGAGAACTACAAGGGCTATCACTTCGACCTCGGCGGCCATCGGTTCTTCAGCAAGCTCGACGAGGTCAACAAGTTCTGGCACGAGGTGCTGGGCGGCCAGTTCCTCCGGCGCCCGCGGCTGTCGCGCATCTACTACCAGCGCCGGTTCTTCTACTACCCGCTCCGGCCCATGAACGCCATGTGGGGCCTCGGGCTCTGGCAGGGCCTCCGCATCGTCCTGAGCTACCTCCGCTGGCGGCTCCTCCCGTACCGGCGCGAGGAGAGCTTCGAGCACTGGGTCACGAACCGGTTCGGCCGCCGCCTGTTCCTGACCTTCTTCAAGACGTACACGGAGAAGGTGTGGGGGATCCCGTGCTCGGAGCTGAAGGCCGAGTGGGCGGCCCAGCGGATCAAGGACCTCTCGCTGCGGACGGTGCTCCTGCAGATGTACCTCCGGCCCCGGACCACGATCCGCTCCCTCATCGAGGAGTTCCACTATCCGCGGCTCGGGCCGGGCATGATGTGGCGGGCGGTGCAGGGCCGGATCGAGGGGCGGGGCGGCACGGTCCGGCTGAACGCCGACGTCACCCGCGTGCGCCGGGCCGGCCGCCGCGTCGAGGCGGTGGTGGTGGCGGGTGGCGACGGCGAGGAGGTCGTGGGCGGGGACCACTTCGTGTCGAGCATGCCGCTCGCCGAGCTCGTCCTGAAGCTGGACCCGCCCGCGCCGGCCCCCGTCGCCGCCGCCGCCCGCCGGCTCCGCTATCGCGACTTCCTCACCGTGTGCCTGATCGTGCGCCGGCCCCACGTCTTCCCCGACAACTGGATCTACATCCACGACCCCGAGGTGCGCATGGGCCGGATCCAGAACTTCAAGAACTGGAGCCCGGACATGGTGCCCGATCCGGCCCGGACCAGCCTCGGCCTCGAGTACTTCTGCACCGAGGGGGACGACCTCTGGCGGCGGCCCGACCACGAGCTGATCGCGCTGGGCGCGCGCGAGGTGGAGCGGGTGGGGCTCGTCGCGGCGGCGGAGGTCGAGGACGGCTGCGTGGTGCGCGTGCCGAAGTCCTACCCGATCTACGACGGCGACTACCGCGACGCGCTCGAGACCATCCGGGCCTTCGTCGACGGGCTGGAGAACCTGGTCACGATCGGCCGCAACGGGCTGCACCGCTACAACAACCAGGACCACGCCATGTGGACGGGCATGCTGGCCGCCCGCGGCATCGTCCTGCGGGAGCGCCACGACCTCTGGGCCGTCAACGTGGACCAGGAGTACCACGAGGAGGGCCGGGAGCCGCCCGAGGCCGAGCGGGTCGCCGCCGCCGTGCACAGCGCGCTCGCGCGCGTGTTCAACAAGCTCGACACGGTCGCCCTCGGCCTCGCCACCGCCGGCGTGGCCGGGGCGGGCCTCGGGCTGCTCACGCTGCTGCACGCCGGGGCCGGCGGGGGGGACGGCCGCGACTACCTCGGGCTCTTGGGGCAGTACTTCCCCGGCTACCGCGTGAGCCCGGGCGGGAGCCTGCTCGGCCTCGGCTACGGCGCCGTGGCCGGCTTCGCCGTCGGCTGGTCCTTCGCGTGGGCGCGGAACGCGGCGCTGGCCCTCTACCTCGCTTTCGTCTACGGGCGCGCCGAGAAGCGGTTCCTGCGACGGCTCTTCGACTACATGTAGGGGGCGCGATGGCGGAGCACGGGCAACGCGTGGAGCAGATCGTGGCGACGCGCCTCTTGCGGGTGAGCGCGGTCGTCCACGGCGTGGTCACCGGGCTGGTGCTGGGCCTGATCGTCTTCGTCGCGACCATCTGGCTCGTGCTGAAGGGCGGGCCCGTCGTCGGCCCCCACCTGGCCCTCCTCGGCCAGTACTTCATCGGCTACCGCGTCACGCTCGCCGGCAGCTTCATCGGGCTCGGCTACGGGCTCGTGGTCGGGTTCGTCCTCGGCTACGCCGTCGCCTGGCTCTACAACCGCCTGCTCGCCTGGCGCGGCGTGCCGCCGTGACGGGCGCGCTCGCGTGACTCCCGCGGCCGGCTTCGCGGTGCCGCGGTGACGGCCGCGCCCCTCGCGCGGCGGTGCCGGCTCGGCGCGCTCGTCGTGGCGCTCGCGGCGGCGGCGATCGCGTCGGCCCGGCCGCTCTGGTTCGACGAGATCTTCACCTACCACATCGCCGCCCAGCCCACCGTGGGCGCGCTCATCGACGTGCTCGGGCCCATGGACCCGAACCCGCCGCTGCACTACCTGCTCGTCCGCGCCGCCCACGGCCCCCTCGGCGCGAGCGCGTTGACGACGCGGCTCCCCGCCCTGCTCGCGTACCTCGCGACGTCGGCCCTCGTCTTCGCGCTCGTCGCGCCGCGCGCGGGTCCGGTCGTCGCGCTCGCCGCCGTCGCCTGCCTGCCGCTGACAAAGGCCTTCGACCACGCGTACGAGGCGCGCCCCTACTCGCTCGTGCTGGCGTGCGCGGCGGCGGCGCTGCTCGGGTGGCAGGCGGCGGCCGCCGGCCGGTGGCGGCGCGCGGGCCTCTTCGGGCTGTTCGCGAGCCTGGCCATCGCGGCCCACGCCCACTTCTACGCGTTCCTGGTGGTCGTCCCGATCGCGGTGGGCGAAGCGGTGCGCACCGTGACGAGGCGGCGCCTCGACCTCCCGGTGTGGACGGCGATGGCCGCCGCCGGCGTCGTCGCGCTGCCGCTCCTGCCGCTCCTGCGCGAGTGCCTCGCGGCCCGGGCGCACTTCTGGGCGGCGCCCTCGCGACCGGTCGGCTGGACGCTCGAAGTTCAAGCTGATGCACTGGATCGTGAAGTACCTGTACTGGGCGGTCTTCATCGTGGGCTGCTCCGTGCGGCGACGAGTGAGGAGCGGCGCTCGGCCAGCCAGGCGGTAGGACGGCGGGGCGTTCCGGCCGAGCGCCGTGAGGGGAGCTGGCGCGGGGCGAGGGGGGGACGATGAGAGTGCCGAGGACGAGCATCGGTGGTGGTCGTGGCGCTCGGAGCCTGGCCGGTCCCGCGTGCGGCTCGACGCGTCTGCGCCTGCCGGCCGGCGTCGATGGCCGGGGCCGCTCGACGGGGATGGCCGTGAGCGGCCGCGTGCGCGCGCGAGGGGCGGCGGTCACGGCCCTCGCGCTCGCGGTGGCGCTCGCCGCGCTCTCTGCGGTGGCGAGCGGCGAGCCGCGCTTCCGTCCCGATGGGCCGGACGCCGAGGCGTTCGGCCGGAGCCAGGGCTACCCGCCGTGCCAGGGCCTCGACTACGTCCGCGAGCAACGGTGCCGCATCGGCGCGTTCAGCCAGTTCGATACGCTGTACCCCGCGCGAACGGTCAAGGCGTCCGGGGCGCCGGTCCCTCTCGCGCGCGCCCCGAGCGAGCCGCCGGTCGTCTATGCCCTCGAGGGACAGCGCCTCACGCTCGATCAGTACCTCGAGCGCCACCCGGTCACCGGCCTCCTGATCGCCCAGGGCGACACCATCCTCGCCGAGCGGTACCAGTACGGGCGGAACGACACCCAGCGCCTCACGTCCTTCTCGATGGCCAAGACCATCGTCGGCCTGCTCATCGGCGTCGCGCTCGAGGAGGGCGCGATTCGATCGGTGGACGACCCGGCCGAGGCCTACGTCCCCGGCCTGACGGGCACCGAGTACGGCCGCACGCCGATCCGGGCGCTCTTGCAGATGGCCTCGGGAGTCGCCTTCCGGGAGGTCTACACGGACATGCAGAGCGACATCGCCACGCTGGCCCTGGCCACGCTCGGCCAGGCCCCCGGCGGCAGCCTGGCCGTCCTCCCGCGCTTCAACACGCGCCAGGCCCCGCCCGGCCAGCGCTTCTCGTACTCGTCGGCGGAATCGACGGTCCTGGGCCTGGTGCTGGCGGGGGCCACCCGCCGCACCGTCTCCGACCATGCGAGCGCGAAGCTCTGGCAGCCGCTCGGCGCGGAGGCGGACGCCACCTGGTGCATCGACGCCAGCGGCCAGGAGATCACCTTCGCCTACTACAACGCGGTGCTTCGGGACTGGGCGCGCCTCGGACTCATGCTCGCCGCCGACGGCGCGTGGGCGGGCCGGCGCATCGTCCCGCGGGCGTGGCTGCGCGAGGCGACGACCAGCACGCCGCAGTCACCGTCGCCCGGCTACGGCTACCACGTGTGGCTGCACCCGTCGGCGGGGCGGTCGTTCTCCCTCCGCGGCCTGCGCGGCCAGGTCGTGCTCGTCGACCCCGACCGGCGCCGCGTGCTCGTGCAGACCGCCGCCCGCGCCGGCATGGACCGCGTCGCCGACCAGGAGCTGTTCGCCCTGTGGCTGGCGCTGCGGGCGCAGCAGGGCGGAGCCCGGCCGAGCCCCTGAGGCGGCGCGGCGCGCCGCCGCCTCACGGCGCGACCCGGTTGCTTGACTCCCGCTGCCCAAGCCTGTAAGTTTCCTGCTCGTCTCCTGACCACGGCGGCGTAGCTCAGGTGGCAGAGCAGGGGTCTCATAAGCCCCGTGTCGGAGGTTCGAGTCCTCCCGCCGCCACCATCTCCCATCCCGCGCGAGCGCCGGAGCCGCCGTCCCGTTGAAGTCCCCCGGGGGCTCCGCTACACTCGACGGTCGTGACCCACGAGGCACCCGCACGCCACCGCTCCCACGGCTTCCGCGGAGGACGACCATGAGCGACCTGATCCTGGTGGAGCGGGACGAGGCCATCGCCACCGTCGTGTTCAACCGGCCCCGCATGCGCAACGCCATCAGCCTCGGGATGTGGGGCGAGATCGCGCGCGCCACCGAGGAGCGGGCCAAGGACGACGCGGTCCGCGCCGTCGTGTACCGGGGCGCCGGCACCGAGGCCTTCGCGTCGGGGGCCGACATCTCCGAGTTCGAGGACAACCGCAAGGACGCCGAGACCGCGCTCGCCTACGGCCGCACCACCGAGGCGGCCTACTCGGCCATCCGCGACTGCCCCAAGCCCACCGTGGCCATGATCTTCGGGTTCTGCATGGGCGGGGCGATGGCGGTGGCCATGGCCTGCGACCTGCGCTTCGCCGCCGGCGGCGCGCGCTTCGCCATCCCGGCCGCCAAGCTCAGCATCATCTATCCGGTGGAGGCGGTGCGCCAGCTGGTGGGGCTGGTGGGGCCGGCCCACGCCAAGGACATCCTGTTCTCGGCCCGCACCCTCGCCGCCGACGAGGCGCTGCGCATCGGCCTCATCCAGCGGCTCGTCCCCCCGGGCGAGCTCGTCGCCCACACCTACGACTACCTGCGCCAGGTGAGCGTCAACGCGCCCCTGTCCGTCCGGGGCAGCAAGGCCCAGATCCAGGCCATCGCCGAGGGGCTCGGGGACGAGCACCGCCGGCAGCTCGGGGCGCTCCAGCTCGAGACCTTCAACAGCCACGACTACCGGGAAGGCACCCGCGCCTTCCTCGAGAAGCGCCCGCCCCGGTTCGAGGGACGGTGACCCGCTGCGCCTCGCGGTCGTCTCCTCGACCCCGCTGAACGCCCGGGAGGGCAGCGGCACCTTCGTGGGCATCGCCGGGCTGGCGCGCGGCCTGGTCGAGCTGGGCCACGCGGTGGACTTCCGCCGGCTCCGGTGGCGGACGGGCTTTCACACGCTCGACCGCTGGCTCTACAACGCCGGCCTCGTCCTCTCGCCGCCGGCCGGGGTCGACGTCGTGATGGGGCTCGACCTGGACGGGTTCCTCTGGGCTCGCCGGCGCCGCCTGCCGTTCGTGGCGAGCCTCAAGGGCATCATCGCCGACGAGCTCACCAACGAGCGCGGATGGGTGCGGCGCCTCCTCCAGGTGCAGGCGCGGTGGGAGCGGCTCAACACCGCCCGCGCCGACCTCGTGCTGGTCACGAGCCGGTACTGCGCCGAGGTCGCCGGCCGGGCGTACGGCGTGCCGCCGGCGCGGCTGGCCGTCGTGCCCGAGCCCGTGGACCTCGAGGTGTGGGACGACCAGTTCGCCCGCGCGCGCCGGGACCGCGGCGGGGAGCCGGCCGACCGCGGGCCCGTGGTGCTCTGCGTCGCGCGCATGTACCCGCGCAAGCGCATCGGCGACCTGCTCCGGGCGGCGCGCCTGGTGCGGCAGGCCGTGCCCGGCGCCCGCGTGCGCATCGTCGGGCGCGGGCCCGACTGGGAGGCCGTGGAGCGGCTCCACGGCGAGCTCGGGCTCCAGGACTCGGTCGACCTCCTCGGCGACCTGACGCTCGGCGAGCTCGCGCGCGAGTACGTCGGCGCCGACGTGTTCTGCCTGCCCTCGGTGCAGGAGGGCTTCGGCATCGTGTTCCTGGAGGCCATGGCCGCCGGGCTGCCCGTGGTGGCGTGCCGGGCGGCCGCGGTGCCCGAGGTGGTCCTGGACGGCGTCACCGGCGTGCTCGTGCCGCCGCGCGACCCGGCCGGCCTGGCCGACGCGCTGGTCACGCTCTTGCGCGCGCCCGCCCGCGGCCGCGCGCTGGGGGCCGAGGGCCGCCGCCGGGCGGAGGGCTTCGTCCCTCGGCGAGTGGCGCTCCGGTGCGTGGAGGCGATCCGCTCCCGGCTGGAGGCCTCCGGGCTCACGGCGCGGGGGATGTGAGGGGCATGGTCTACACCACGCGGAAGTTCGGCTTCTCGGCCGCCCACCGCTACTGGCGGCCCGAGTGGAGCGCCGAGGAGAACGCGCGCGTCTTCGGCAACCTCACCGTGCCCCACGGGCACAACTACGTGCTGGAGGTGACGCTCCGGGGCGAGGTGGACCCGCTCACCGGCATGCTCATGGACCTCGCCGAGCTGAAGCGGCTGGTGGGGGAGAGCGTCATCGCCCGCTTCGACCACGCCGACCTGAACCGCGACCCGCTGTTCTCGTCCGGCATCATCCCCACCACCGAGAACCTCGTGCAGGCCATCTGGGACCTCCTGCTGCCCAAGCTCGGCGCCGAGCGGCTCCACCGCCTGCGGCTGTGGGAGGACCCCACCTTCTACGTGGAGTTCCTCGGCTGATGGGCGCCCCGCTCCTCACCCGCGCCTACCACTTCAGCGCCGCCCACCGGCTGGCCAGCCCCGCCCTCGACGAGGCGGACAACGCGCGGCTCTACGGCCAGTGCGTCCGGCTGCACGGCCACAACTACCGGCTCGAGGTGACCCTCCAGGCGCCGCCGGACCCCGTCACCGGCATGGCGGTGGACCTGGGCCAGGTGGACCAGGTCGTGCGGGCGACCGTGCTCGACCGCGTCGACCACTACGACCTGTCGGGCACGGTGCCGGCGCTGGCCGGGGTGGTCACCACCGGCGAGAACCTCGCCCGCGCCTTCTGGCGGTGGCTCGAGCCGGCGCTGCCGCCGGGGACGCTGCGGCGCATCGCCGTCGTGGAGACCGAGAACAACCGCTTCGAGTGGGTGGGCGAGGCGGCGGGGGTCCCGGGTCCATGAACCAGGACGACGCCGCCCTCGAGCGCGCGGTCCGCGACATGCTGAAGGAGCTCGGGGAGGACCCGAGCCGCGAGGGCCTGGAGCGCACCCCCGAGCGCGTCGCCAAGGCCCTCCGCTACTTCACCGCGGGCTACCGCCAGGACGTCGACGAGGTCCTCAACGCCGCCCTCTTCACCGAGGAATACGACGAGATGGTGGTGGTGAAGGACATCGACTTCTACTCCCTCTGCGTCCCGAGCAAGCAGCTCGTGAACGCCGTGGGCGGCGCCAAGCCGGCGCGCGAGGTCCGGGTGGGCGATCTCCTGTGGACGCTCGACCGCGGCCACCTCCGCCAGACCCGCGTCAGCTGCGTCACGAGCCGGCCGACCCGCGCGATCGTCGAGGTCCACACCACGGGGGGCCGCTTCGAGGTCACGCCCGACCACCCGGTGAAGGCCGACGTCGGCTGGCGGGAGGCCCAGGAGCTCAAGCCGGGCCAGGAGGTGGAGTGGATCGATCCCGGCTCGCTCCGTCGGACCGCGCTGTCGCCCCAGCCCGGCTACCCGCTCGGCTACGTCCTGGGCGCCGTGGCCTCCGACGGGAGCGTCCAGGACCGCCGCCGGATCGGCCTGGTGGTCAAGGATCGCCGGTTCGCGGAGCAGTTCAGCGAGTCCCTCGCCGAGGCCTTCGCGACCGTCGCCCCGGTTGTCGAGGCCGTCCGCGTGCCGTCGAGCTTCCCCGGCCGGCCGGTGCCGATGCACCGCGTGCGCGTCGTGTCCAGCGACGTCGGCGACAAGCTGTGCCGCTGGCTCGGGATCCCGGGGACGGGGTCGCGCAGCAAGACCCGGGCGTTCCGCTTCCCGCGGGTCGTCACGTCGTCGCGCGAGATGATGCAGGGTTTCCTCGACGGGTACGGCGACGGGGACGGCCACGCGGTGGGGTCGGGGGGCCGGTTCATCGTGAGCGCGAACCGGGAGTTCCTGGCCGAGCTGGGCCAGTACCTCGGGACGGCCGTGGCCGACTCCGGCCACGGCTGCTTCCGCCTCTACGTGTCGAGCGGGTGGGATCAGGCGGGCTGGTACGGCCGGCACGGGTTCCACCGGGAGAGCGACTTCTACGTCCCGTTCGACAGCACCCACGCGACGGTGGTCGGGGTGCGTCGCCTGCCCGAGGCCAAGAAGCCGCACACGGTCCACAGCATCACGTGCGAGCCGTACCCGACGTTCCTCGTCGCCGGGCACCTGACCCACAACTGCGAGCACCATCTGCTGCCCTTCTTCGGCAAGTGCCACGTGGCCTACATGCCCTCCCGGAAGATCGTGGGGCTGTCGAAGATCCCGCGGCTCGTGGAGATGTTCAGCCGGCGGCTCCAGGTGCAGGAGCGGCTCACCACCCAGATCGCCACGACCCTGAACGAGGTGCTCCAGCCCCGCGGCGTCGCCGTGGTCATGGAGGCCCTGCACATGTGCATGCTGATGCGCGGGGTGGAGAAGCAGAACTCCAAGGCCGTCACCTCGGCCATGCTGGGCGCCTTCCGGGAGCGGCCCGAGACGCGCGCCGAGTTCATGGAGCTGATCAAGGCCCGTGGGGGCCTCGTGTGAGGCTCGCCGGTCAGGCGGCGCTGGTCACCGGCGCCGGGCGGGGGATCGGGCGGGCGGTGGCCCTCGCCCTGGCCCGGGAAGGCGCGGGGGTGGCGCTGGCCGCCCGCACCGCCCACGAGCTCGAGGCGGCGGAGAAGGAGCTCCGCGAGGCGGGCGCGGCCACGCTCGTGGTGCCCACCGACGTGACCGACGAGGCCGCGGTGACGGCGCTCGCGGCCCGGACGCACGAGCGCTTCGGCCGCCTCGACGTCCTGGTGAACGCGGCCGGGGCCGCGGCCTTCGCGCCGGTGGCCGAGCTCCGGGTCGCCGACTGGGACCGGGTGCTGGCCGTCAACCTGCGGGGGGCCGCGCTCTGCTGCCGGGCCGTCCTGCCCGCCATGATGGCGGCGGGGCGGGGCACCATCCTCAGCATCGGCTCGGTGGTGACGAGCCGGACCCTGCCCGGCAGCGCGGCCTACACGGCCTCCAAGTACGGGCTGCTCGGCTTCTCCCGGGTGCTGGCCGAGGAGGCGCGGGCCCACGGCATCCGGGTCGGGGTGCTCACCGCCGGCGCCACCGACACCCCCCTCTGGGACGCCGTGCCGGGGGCCCCCGAGCGCTCCCGCATGCTCACCCCCGAGCAGGTGGCCGAGGCGGCCGTCCTCATGGTCGCCCTCGGCCCCAACGCCGCCCTGGAGGAGCTCACGCTGCTCCCGGCCGGCGGCATCCTCCAGCCGGGGCGGCCTCTGCTATAATTGGGCGAAACGCGCGTCAGCGCGGACCAATCGAGGAGGCTCACCATGATCACGTTGACCGAGACGGCCGCCAGGAAGATCTCCGATCTGCGGCTGGAGGAAGGCAAGCCCGAGTGGGGGCTCCGGATCCGCCTGGTCGGTGGCGGCTGCTCCGGCATGTCCTACGAGCTGGGCTGGGAGGACGTGGCGGCCGAGGACGACCAGGTGATCGAGTCCCACGGCGTCAAGGTCTACGTCGACCAGCGCAGCGTGCCCTACGTGAGCGGCAGCGAGATCGACTACGTGGACAACAACATGATGGGCGCCGGCTTCGCCATCAAGAACCCCAACGTCAAGTCGTCCTGCGGGTGCGGCTCCTCGCACCAGTTCTAGCCGCCGGCGGTCGATGAAGGTCCAGGTCTGCCTGTTCGCCCGCTACCGCGAGGAGGCCGGGCACGACCGGGTCGAGGTGGAGCTTCCCGAGAACGGCACGGTGGAGGCGGCCTGGCAGGCGGTCGCCCGGCGCTTCCCCGTGCTCGAGCCCTACCGTCCCTTCACCCTCTTCGCCGTCCGGAACGACTACGTGCCCGCCGAGCACCGCCTGGGCGACGGGGACGAGGTGTGCCTGTTCCCGCCCGTGAGCGGCGGGGCGGGGCCGGCCGGGGGCGACGACTGGATCGAGGTCACCACCGAGCCCCTGTCCGAGCGCGCCCTGGCCGACGCGGTGGCCCACCCCGGCACCGGGGCGGTGGCCCTGTTCTCGGGGGTGGTGCGCGACCAGACCGGCGGCCGGGCCGTGAAGTTCCTGGAGTACGAGGCCCACGGCCCCATGGCGCTCGCCAAGATGCGGGAGATCGGGGCCCAGGTGCGCGGGCGCTGGCCGACCGTGGCGCGCCTGGCCATCGTGCACCGCATCGGGCGGCTCGAGATCGGCGAGTCCAGCGTGATGATCGCCGTGTCCTCGGCCCACCGTCAGGAAGCCTTCGCGGCCTGCCACTTCGCCATCGACACGCTCAAGGCCATCGTGCCGATCTGGAAGAAGGAGCACTTCGAGGACGGCGAGGTGTGGGTGGGGATGCAGTGTGACCACCGACCCTAGCCCGCTGGCCCGCCGGGCCCTCCTCGCCATTTGCCGCCACGGGATGCTCCGTGGCGGCGAACGCGTTCTGGTGGCCGTGTCGGGCGGCCCCGACTCGGTGGCGCTCCTCGACGTCCTGCGCGAGGTCGGCCCCGGCCTCGGTCTCGAGCTCGTCGTGGCCCACGTGCACCACGGGCTCCGCCCGGCCGCCGACGGCGACGCGGCCTTCGTCCAGTCGCTCTCGGCACGATGGGGGCTCGCGTGCCACGTGGAGCGGGTGACGGTCCGGCGCGCCCCGCCCTGGGAGGGCCCGGAGGCGGAGGCCCGGCGCGCGCGCCAGGCGGCGCTCCGCGCGCGCGCCCACGCCGTGGGGGCCCAGCGCATCGCCACCGGCCACACCGCCGACGACCAGGCGGAGACGGTGCTGATGCGGCTCTTGCAGGGGGCAGGGCCGCGGGGGCTCGGCGGCATCGCGCCCGTCCGCGACGTCCTGATCCGGCCCCTGATCGACCTGCGCCGGGCCGAGGTCCTGGCCCACCTGGCCGAGCGCGGGCTCGACTTCGTGGAGGACGAGACCAACCGCGACCGCCGGATGCTCCGGAACCGCCTCCGCCACGACGCGCTGCCGGCCCTCGGGGCCCTGGCCGGGGGCGACGTCGCCGAGTCGCTCTGCCGGGCGGCCGCCGCGTGCCGCGCGCTCGTGGCGGATCTCGAGCGCCGGGCCGAGGACGCGCTGGACCGGCTCGCCCGGCCCGGGCCGGCGGGCCTCGTCCTCGACGCGGGGGCGGTGGCGCGCTTGCCGGAGGGGCTCGGCGTGGAGGTGCTCCTGCTGGCGGCGCGCCGGCTCGGGGAGCCCGGTCCCCAGCGCGGGGCGGTCCATCAGGCGCTCGCGCGGGCGCTTCGGGATCCCGCCCCGCGGCGTCCCACCCGGCTCGGGCGGCTCGCCGTCGAGCGGAGCGGCGCGCGGCTTCGCGTGGGCCCGCGGGCGCTCCCCGCCCTCCTGCCCGCGGCGCTGCCGGTGCCGGGCCGGGTCGCGCTGCCGGCGGCGGCGGCCGTCCTCCAGACCCGGTGCTTCCCGCGCGATCCGGACTACGCGCCGCCGCGCCACCCCGGCGCCGCCGCCTTCGACGCCGACCGTCTGGCCGCGCCCCTGGTCGTCCGGCCCCGCCGGGCCGGGGAGCGCTTCGCCCCCTTCGGCGGCGCCGGCCGGCGGCGGCTCAAGTCCGTGCTCATCGACGCCGGCGTCCCGCGCTGGGACCGGCCGCGGCTGCCGCTGGTGGAGGCGGGAGGGGAGGTCGTGTGGATCCCCGGCGTTCGCCGCGGACGCGCGGCGCCGGTCACGCCGGAGACGAGGCGTATCCTGGAAGTGACAGTCTCACCCCTCTAGCGCCTTCCGGGGCGGCCGGAGTAAGATTGGCCGCGCGCGACACCGCCATGCTGCGCTCCATCGGCCTCGTCATCGCTCTCGTCCTCCTCGCGTGGGCCCGGCCCGCCGCCGCCCAGGTCCCGGGCGAGCGCGCCATGGAGGTGCTCCAGGCGCTCGAGGACGCCTTCGCCGCCGTCGCCGACCGCGTCACGCCGGCGGTGGTGAACGTCAGCGTCAAGCCCCGGCGCGGCCAGGCCCCCGAGGCCCAGGGCGGCGACCCGCGGCCCGACCCCGAGCCCTTCGAGCGTCCCTTCCGGCGGCGCCCGCCCCGCGAGGAGCGCCGCGCCTCGGGGTCCGGCGTCATCGTGGACGCCCAGGGCTACATCCTCACCAACCATCACGTGGTCGACGAGCCGGGCGACATCGAGGTGCGGCTGTCGGACGACCGGAAGCTCCCGGCCACCGTCGTCGGCCGCGACCCGAAGACCGACCTCGCCGTCCTCAAGGTGGAGGCGCCGGCCGGGTCGCTCCCGGTGGCCGAGCTGGGCGACTCGGACAAGCTCCGCATCGGCCAGTGGGCCATCGCCATCGGCAGCCCGTTCGGGCTGGACCGCACGGTGACGGCGGGCATCGTCTCCGCCACCGGGCGCACGCGCGTCGGCGTGGCCACCTACGAGGCGTTCATCCAGACCGACGCCTCCATCAACCCGGGCAACTCCGGCGGGCCCCTCTGCAACCTGCGGGGCCAGGTCATCGGGATCAACACCGCCATCGTCTCGAGCGGCCAGGGCATCGGCTTCTCGATCCCGATCAACCTGGCGCGGGACATCATGCGCCAGCTCATCGACAAGGGACGCGTGGTCCGGGGCTGGCTCGGCATCGTCATCCAGGACCTGACCCCCGAGCTGGCCCAGGGCTTCGGCGTCCCCGAGGGCCAGGGGGTGGTGGTGGCCGACGTGTTGAAGGGCGGCCCCGCCGATCAGGCCGGCCTCAAGCCGGGCGACGTCATCACCGCCTTCGCCGGCCGGCCCATCAAGGACGTGACCGAGCTGCAGAAGCACGTGGCCGCCGTCACGCCCGGGCGCCCGACCCCCGTGGCGATCCTGCGCGACCGGGCCCCGCTCGCCCTCACGGTGGCGGTGGGCGAGCAGCCGGGCGAGGAGACGGTGGTGGCCCGGGATCCGCAGGAGCCGCGCGAGGCCATGCTCGGCCTCCGCATCGAGCCGCTCACCCCCGAGCTGGCGGCGCGGCTCGGTCTGACGGCCCGGGCCGGGCTGCTGGTCACCGGCGTCGCCCCCGGCAGCTCCGGCGAGCAGGCGGGCATCCGTCCGGGGGACGCCATCCTGGAGGTGAGCCGGAAGCCCGTCGCCAGCGTGGACGACTTCCGCCGCCTCCTGGCCGCGGCCGCCCCCGGCGACGCCGTCCCCGTGTACCTCCAGCGGGGGGGGGGCAAGAACGAGTATGTCGTCCTCACGGTTCCCGATCCCAAGCGCTGACGGGGCCGGCGCCCCCGCCGAGCGCCCGCGCGCCGCCGTCCTGGTGGTGGACGACGAGCCCGGCGTGCGCGAGTCGCTGCGGGCCATCCTCGAGAGCGACTTCGACGTGCTGGAGGCGCCCGACGGCCGGGCCGGGCTCGAGGCCCTCCGCTCGCGGCGGGTGGACGTGGTGCTGCTGGACGTGCGGATGCCCGGCGAGTCCGGCCCCACCGTGCTCCCCCACATGCTGGAGGTGGGCGAGTCCGTCGCCGTCATCCTGATGACCGCCGTGCCCCACGTGCGCACCGCCGTGGAGGCCATGAAGGCCGGCGCCTACGACTACGTGACCAAGCCCTTCGAGGTGGACGAGATGCTGGCCCTCGTCCGCCAGGCCGCCCAGCAGCGCACGCTGGAGCGCGAGGTGCGCTGGCTCCGGGCGGAGCTGGAGCGCGCCCAGGGGTTCGACGAGCTCGTCGGCCGCCACCCCCGCATGGTGCGCCTCTACGGCTTCATCGCCCAGGTCGCCCCCACGCCGGCCACCGTGCTCGTCACCGGCGAGAGCGGCACCGGCAAGGAGCTGGTGGCGCGGGCCATCCACCGCCAGAGCCCGCGGCGCGGTCAGCCCTTCGTGGCCGTGAACCTGGCCGCCATCCCCGACGCCCTCATCGAGTCCGAGCTGTTCGGCCACGAGAAGGGCGCCTTCACCGGGGCCCACGCGCGCAAGCTCGGCAAGTTCGAGCTGGCCCACACCGGCACGCTGTTCCTCGACGAGGTGGCGAGCCTGCGGATGGATCTGCAGCCCAAGCTCCTGCGCGCGCTCCAGCAGCGCGAGATCGAGCGCCTGGGCGGCCAGCGCCCCGTCCCCGTGGACGTGCGGGTGATCGCCGCCTCCAACGTGGACCTGCGGGAGGCGACGCGGCAGCGCACGTTCCGGGAGGACCTGTTCTACCGGCTCAACGTCGTGCCGCTGGCGGTGCCGGCGCTCCGGGAGCGCAAGGAGGACCTGCCGCTCCTCGCCGGGCACTTCGCGAAGAAGTACGCCCGGGAGTTCAAGAAGGACATCCGCGGGATCTCGCGGGGCGCGCTGCTCGCCTTCTCGCACTACGACTGGCCGGGCAACGTGCGCGAGCTGGAGAACATCGTCGAGCGCAGCGTGGCCCTGGCCACCCGCCCCGTCATCGGCCTCGAGGACCTGCCGCTCGAGGTCGCCATGCACGAGGCGGGGCCCGAGGACGCGGGCCCGCTCACGCTCAAGGACGCGCGGGAGCGCTTCGAGCAGGCCTACGTGCTGCGGGCGCTGGAGCGGGCCGGCTGGAACCAGAGCCGCGCCGCCCGGGCGCTCGGCGTGCACCGCAACACGCTGATCGCCCGCCTCGGGGCCTGGGGCATGCGGGGCCGCGACCGCGACCTGGGCGCGCCGGCGGCGCCCGAGGACCGGCGGCGCCCCGGCGGCCCCGAGGCCGGCCTCGGGGCGTGACGTTCGGCGCAACCGTGGTCAGCCGCCGGCGGTGACGCGGAAGGCGTGAAAAGCGGCGGCCAGGCTCCAGAGGTCGCCGAGCCCCGGGTGCTCCCCGGCCTCGACGTGACCCACCCCTCCCGCCAGGACCAGCCGGACCGGGACGCCCGCCGCCCGCGCCGCCCGCTCGAGCCTCAAGCTCTCCGTGAACGGCACCGCGGGATCGGCCCGCCCGTGGATCAGGAAGAGCGGGGCCCGGAGCCCGGGGAGCGCGCGGGCCGGGGAGAGGTCGTCGAGGAGCCGGCGGGTCTCGGGCGGGAGCCGGGCCACCAGCGCGTCGAAGGCCTCGGGGTCGCGGTTGTCCACGAGATCGGTGCCGGCCCGGGCCACCAGGTCGGCGTTGGCGCGGACGAAGAGCGCGATGGCCGCGGGGCTCACCGGCTGGCGGCCCCGGTGGCCGTCGAAGGCGAAGGCCCCGGTGAGCGTGTAGCGCAGGAGCTCGACGCTGTCGGCGTAGCCCCCGAGGGCGAGGACGGCCGACACGCGGCCGGCCGTCTCCGGCTCGGCCGCGGCCAGGAGCGCCGGGCCCGCCCCCACGCTGATGCCCAGGATGGCCACCGGCCGGTGCCCCTCGCGCCAGAGGGCGTCCACGGCGGCCCGCACCGCGCCCTTGTCCTCGGGGCGGAAGCGGAGGGTGACGAGGCCCTCGACGGTCGGCACCGCCACCGCGAAGCCGACGCGGGCCAGGAGACGAGCCGCCGCCACCAGCTCGGGCTCGTCCTTGCCCCGCGGGGAGAGCCCGTGGGCCAGGACGAGCCCCGGCTCCCGGGCGAGCCCGGGCGCCCGGTAGAGGTCGAGGGGGACCGGGCGGGCCCCGTCCGAGGCAAGCAGGGGCCGGGTGGTCGGCGCGGGCGTGAAGGCTGAGAGCGGGCGGAAGCGGCCACCCGAGAGGAACTCGGCGACGAAGGCGGCGGAGCTGGCGAGGCGGTGACAGCCGGAGAGCGCCGGGAGCGCGAGGAGGAGGGCGACGGCCAGCCAGCCGGCCCGGCGCACCGACTAGCGCCGGGCGGCTACTTGCGGTTCACGCAGCGGATGAGCCGCCAGCCGTTGAAGAGGTTGACCTTGGCCGAGACGTCCGGGGTCAGCCCCACCGCGCGGAGCAGCGGGGACAGCGCCAGGTTGGACTTCCACCCGAGGCGCGTGCACACCGGGGCCACCAGGTCCTCGAGCCGCCCGGCCACCGGCCGCTCGCTCCGGAAGTGGTTGAGCACGACGATGTGCCCGCCCGGCTTGACCACCCGCCGCATCTCGCGGAGCACGGCCACCGGGTCCGGCACCGCGCTGATCGTGTAGGTGGCCAGGGCCGACTCGAACTCGTCGTCGGCGAAGTCCATGCGGGTGGCGTCCATCACCTTCAGGGTGACGTTGACCACCCCGAGCTCCACCACCTTCTCCTGGGCCTTCTCCAGCATCTCGGCGGAGAGGTCGATGCCCGTGACGACGCACTGGGCGGGGTACAGCGGCAGGTTGAGCCCGGTGCCGATGCCGACCTCGAGGATGCGGTCGCCCCGCTTGATGTCGAGCAGGCGCACCGCCGCCTCGCGGCCCGGGCGGAAGATCCAGTCGAAGACGAAGTCGTAGGCGGGCGCGTAGAGCTTGTACGCCCGCTTGACCTGCCGTTCTTCCAGTGACGCGTCCACGGCGTGTCTCCTGGTGGGGGTCCCGGTCCTGCCGTGGTGGCCAGGAGTGAGCCGCTCCGGTTTTAGCACAGCCCGGGCGGCGTTGCCAAGTGCCTCGTGACTCCTCGATCTTACAAGAGAAAGCGGATCAGCAGCGTGGCGAGTCCGAGGAAGGAGAAGAAGCCGCACACGTCCGTGAAGGTGGTGATGATGACGCTGGACGCGATGGCCGGGTCCACGCGGAAGGCGCGCAGCATGAGCGGCACCACCACCCCCACCGCCGCCGCCACCAGCATGTTGACGATCAGGGCCACCCCGATGATGACGGCGAGCAGCGCCTGGCCCTTCCAGAGGTAGGCGATGACGGCCATGACGACCGCGTTGGCCGCCCCCGTCGAGAGCGCCAGGACCAGCTCCTTGCGGAGCACGCGCCAGAGATGGGCGCCCGTCATGTCGCCCAGCGCGAGGCCCCGGACCACCACGGTGGCCGTCTGGGTGGTGCCGATGCCGCCCATCGAGGCCACGATGGGCATGAACACGGCCAGGGTGGCCATCTCGCGGATCGAGTGCTCGAACAGCCCGATGACCGAGGCGGCCAGGATGGCCGTGCCCAGGTTGATGAAGCGCCAGAGCAGCCGCCGGGGGAACACGGACCAGGGCGAGTCGAACACCGTCTCGTCGCCGGGGGCGCCGGCCAGGCGCTGGATGTCCTCGGTGGCCTCCTCGCGGATGACGTCGATGACGTCGTCGACGCTGATGAGCCCGAGCAGGCGGTGGTCGTGGCCGACCACCGGCACCGCCACCAGGTCGTACTTGGCGACCAGCCGCGCCACCTCCTCCTGGTCGGTGTCGGGGGTGACCCGCACCGGCTCGTCCTGGCGCAGGAGGCCCACGGGGGTCGCGGGGTCGGCGGTGACGAGGCGCCGCCACGGCAGGCTCCCGAGGAGATGCTCGTGGGCGTCCACGACGTAGAGCGACTGGGCGGTCTCGGCCACCGGGGACTTGCGCACGCGGTCGATGGCCTGGGCCACCGTGTCGCCCTCGTGCACGGCGAGCACGGCGGGGGACATCAGGCGGCCGGCCGTCTTCTCCCCGTACTCGAGCAGCTCCTGGATCTCCTCGGAGCGCTCCTCCTTCATCAGGTCCAGGACCTTCTCGGCCTGCTCCTCGGGCAGCTCCTCCAGCACCTGGACGGCGTCGTCCGGGTGCATGCGGTCGAGGATCCCGGACATCTCCGTCTCGTCGAGCGTCCGGGCCAGCGCCTGGATCAGCTCGTCGTCCATCTCGGCCAGGACCTGGCCGGCGCGCTCGCGGGAGAGGAGGCGGAACACGGCGACCTGGTCCTCAACCGGCAGCTCGCGCAGCGCGGCGGCGACGTCGGCGGGGTGGGCGTCGGTCAGGATCTGGCCCAGCCGCGCGCTGCGGCCGGACGTGACGAGGTCGCGGATGGTCAGGGCGATGCGGGCGTCATCCACGCGTCGCGGCCTCCCGGCCGCTCAGGAGGGCGGCGCGTCGGGGCGGGGCCGCCCGCCCTCGAGGCGGCCCGGGGCCAGCGGGGCCTGGGCCTCGGCCTGGGCCAGGCTGCGCTCCAGGTGGCGGACCCGGGAGCGGAGCTTCCACTGCTGGACGAGCCCGACCAGGGCCGTCAGGACGACGCCCGTGATCAGGGCCAGGAGGACGACGAGCGCCAGCGGCGCGCCCTCGATGCGCCAGGCGACGAAGCGGATCACCACCGGGTCGAGGTTCTGCAGCGCGAAGATCGCGACGGCAGCCCCGATCACGGCCATGAGGACGTAGGCGAGGGCCACGGCGGCAGCTCCCCGGCTGTCAGGGCTTGCCGTTCTGCTCGAGGGCCCGCAGGAAGCGCTGGACGATGCGCTCCCGGCACGCCTCGTCGGGGGGCGCGTCCCCCGCCCCCGCGAGGAGCTTCCGGAGCCCCACCACGGCCTTGGCCATCGTGCGATGCCCCCCGGCCATGCCCAGGTCCCCGAAGGCGGCGCGGGTGACGTCGCCCGCGCTCTTGACGTAGCCCACGTTGCGGACCGAGACGTGCACCTGCCCGGCCACCACGCCCGACACCACCGACCACTCCACGCCCTCGGCCGAGAGCCCGAAGTCGGCGAACTGCGGCACCGGGTCGACCGTCTCGACCTCGCCCAGGTGGGAGAAGAACACGCCCCGCACGACCCGGCGGTGCCGGAGGCCGGCGGCGAGCGCGTCCAGCGCCGCCTCGGACAGGGCCGGCCGCTCGATGCGCCGGAGGGCGTTGTGGTTGGCCAGCCCGAACAGGTGGCCGTAGGCGGCGAGGTCGGCCCGGGTGCTGCCCCGCTCCAGCGCGAGCGTGTCCGACTTGATGGCGTAGAGCAGCGCGGTGGCCAGCCGCTGGCTGATCTTCACGTCCAGCGCCCGCAGGTACTCCACCAGGATGGTCGCGGTGGCGCCGTAGGAGGGGCGGACGTCCCGGATGTGCGCCCGGATGGGCCGCTCGACGGGGTGGTGGTCGATGACGAGGTCCACCTCGGGGAAGCGCTCGAGCAGGTCCAGGCGCTCCTCCAGGAACGCCGGCTGCACGTCCACCATCGCCACGCGGTCGAAGTGGCGGAGGGCGGGCGCCGCGATCTCCTCCACGTCGATGTCCAGGATCGTGCACATGGCCACGTTCTCGGGGCGGGTGATGGACCCGAAGGTGCAGAGCCGCGCCGAGGCCCGCGTCCGCCCGAGGAGCGTCTTCAGCGCCAGGGCCGAGGCGATGGCGTCGGGGTCGGGGTCGTCCTGCATCAGGATGAGCACGCGCTCCGCCGAGGCGAAGTGGGCGCGCACGCGCTCGGCCCGGAGGCGCTGGGCGGCCCGGTGGAGCGCCGGCGCCACGACCCGCTCGGCGAAGGCCCGGGCGGGGATGACCACGGCCCCCGGCACCGCGCGGTCCTCGGATCCCAGCGCCACGACCGGGGAGTCGGGGGCGGCCGCGGCCACGGCGGCGCCCACGCCAGGCATGGCCGCCGCCCCTACCACGAGGACCACCGGCCCGCGGCCCCGCCGCGTCACCTGGCGCACGAAGGCGGGATCGCGCACGTCGCCCTGCACGACGCGCCCGCCGCGCCGCGCGATGCGGGTGCGGAGCGTGGCCCGCTCGACCACGTAGGTGGGCCGGGCCCCGGGCGCGGTGGCGCTCGCCAGGACGCTCGGGAGCATGACGTCGGAGCAGATCAACACCGGACGCATGGTTCCTCGTGTCGCGATGACCGATCGACGACGCCTATTGTGGACCCGCCCGGTGGGCCCGCCAAGCGAAATCCGCCGCAACTTGACAGCCTTCCGCGCCGGCCCCTATAGTGGGCGCGGACTTACGCCCCGCTGGAACGGCCTATCCATGCCGCAAAGACCCGCGCGTCCGCCCGGTGGTACGCCACCCGCCGTGGGCGCCTGGCTCGTGCTGTTCGCGGTGTGCCTGGTCTTCTGGGCCCTCCTGTCGGGGCACCACGACCCTTTCCACCTGGGCGCGGGCGTCCTCAGCGCGGCCCTCACCGCCAGCCTCACCGTCGGTCTCGAGCGGCGGGCGCGCTTCTTCCGCTCCGGGGCCCCCGAGGCCGAGGAGCCCCTCTTCCGCCTGTCGGCCACCTGGTGGCGCTTCCTCCTCTACCTGCCCTGGCTCCTCTGGCAGATGGTGCGCTCCGGGGTCCAGGTGGCGGTGGTCGTGGTGCACCCGCGCCTGCCCATCGACCCGCGGCTGGTGCGCCTCGAGACGGTTCTCGACGGGGAGCTGCCGCAGACCACCTACGCCAACTCCATCACGCTCACGCCGGGGACGGTGACCGTGGAGTTCCAGGGGCGGGAGGTCGTGGTCCACGCGCTGACGCGCGAGGCGGCCGACGGGCTCCGGACCGGGGAGATGGAGGCCCGCGTGGCGCGGGCCTTCGGCCAGGACACCCGGTGACGGCGACGTTCGTCGGCGCCGCCGTCCTCCTGCTGCTGCTCGGCCTGCCCTACCTCTACCGCCTGGCCGCCGGCCCCACCCCCTTCGACCGGATCCTCGGCCTCAACGGCCTCACCAGCAAGACCACGGTGGTCCTGGTCCTCCTCGGCATGGTGTTCGAGCGGCTCGACATGTTCGTGGACATCGCGCTCGGCTACGCGCTCCTGAGCTTCGTGAGCAGCCTCGCCGCCGCGCGGTACTTCGAGCGGCTGCCCCGGGCCTGACGTGATCGCCCTCGTCCTGCTCCTCCTGGCGAGCGGCCTCCTCTTCCACGCCGCGGCGAGCCTCGGCATGATCCGCCTGCCGGACTTCTTCACCCGGCTCCACGCCCTCAGCAAGGCGGAGACGGTCGGCACCATGCTCACGCTGGCCGCCGTCGCCCTCTGGGAGGGCGCCTCGCTGACCAGCCTCAAGGTCGGCTTCGTCGCCGTGTTCTTCTTCCTCGGCAACCCGGGCGCCGCCCACGCGGTGGCCCGCGCCGCGCTGCGCGCCGGGCTTCCGCCCTGGCGCGCCGGCCAGGAGCCCTCGTGAGCGGGATCCTGATCCTGGCCCTGCTCGGCCTCACCCTGGCGCTGGCCGTCGCCACCCTGCTCGCGCGGGACCTCCTGGGCGCGGTGCTGGTCCTGGCCGGATACAGCCTGGTGCTCTCGCTCCTCTGGGCGGCCATGGGGGCGGTGGACGTGGCCTTCACCGAGGCGGTGGTCGGCGCGGGCGTCTCCACCGTCCTCTTCCTGGCCGCCCTCCTGCGCACCTCGGCCACCCGCACCGCTCCGCGCCCGCGCGTCCGGTGGGGCGCGGCGGCGGCGGTGGCGGCGGCCACGGCCGCGCTGGGCTGGGCGAGCCTCGACCTGCCCGCCTTCGGCGACGCCGGCTCGGCCCCCGCCACCCACGTGTCGCCGCGCTACCTCGCGGCGGGTCTCAGCGAGACGGGGGCGCCCAACATCGTCACCGCCGTGCTGGCCGACTACCGGAGCTACGACACGCTCATCGAGACGGTGGTGATCTTCACGGCCGGCGTGGGCTGCTGGCTCCTCCTGTGGCGGGAGCCGCGGTGATCCAGGGCCACGACAGCGTGGTGGTGCGCACCACCGTGCGCCTGCTGATGCCGTGGATCCAGATCTTCGCGCTCTACGTGCTGTTCCACGGGCACGGCAGCCCCGGCGGCGGCTTCCAGGGCGGCGTCATCATGGCGTCCTCTTACGTGCTGCTGGGCCTCGCCCTCGGCCGGCAGGAGCTGGACCGGCTCATCTCCGAGGCCGGCATCCTCCGCTGGGCGGCGGTGGGCGTGCTGGCCTACCTCGTGACCGGCATCGCCGCCCTCGGCGGGGCCGGGGCCCTCCTCGACTACGCCGCGCTGCCGGTGCCCGGGCTCCCCGCCGTGCGCCTGCGCTACCTCGGGATGATGGCCATCGAGGCGGGCGTGTTCGTGGCGGTGGCGGCCGCCCTCGTGCTCATCTTCCTGCGGCTGGCCCGGACCGGCGAGGGCGAGGAGCCGTGACCGGCGCCGCCGCCTGGCTCGCCGGCGTCGGCCCGTACTGGATCGCGATCCTGCTCCTGGCCCTCGGGCTCTACGCCATGATCGCCCACGGCAACCTGATGAAGAAGCTGATCGGCCTCAACATCCTGCAGACGGCCGTGATCCTGTTCTTCCTCTCCGCCAGCGCCAAGTGGCGCGCGACCCTGCCCATCGTGCCGGCGGCGGGGGGAGCCGCGCCGCCGTCGGCCTACGCGAACCCGCTGCCCCACGCCCTCATGCTCACGGCCATCGTGGTCATGGTCGCCACCCTCGGCGTCGCGCTCGCGCTCCTGGTCCGCCTCTACCGGCGCTACGGCTCGTTCGAGGAGGACGTCATCCTCGGCCGGATGGAATGATCCGCGACCACCTGCCGGTGCTCCTGGTGGTGGTCCCGCTCCTGGCGGCCATCCTGACGCCCCTGGTGGCGGCGGCCGCCCCCCGCGCCGTCCGGGGGCTGACCGCGGGCACGGCGGTGGCGACGGCGCTCCTCGCCCTGGCCGGCGCGGCCCGCGTGCTGGAGGCGGGGACCCAGCGCTACCACGTGGGCGGGTGGGCCCCGCCGTGGGGGATCGAGCTCGTGCTGGACCCGCTCGGCGCGTTCGTGGCCGTGGTGGTGACGGGGGTGACGGCCTGCGGCCTCGTCTACGCCGCCGGCTTCGACGACCCGCGGCTCGCGGACCGTCAGGGGGCGACGGCGGCGCTCCTGCTCCTGGTGCTGGCCGGGCTCACCGGCATGGTCGTGGCCGGCGACCTGTTCAACCTGTTCGTGTTCCTCGAGGTCGCCTCGCTGGCGAGCTACGCCGTCATCGCCGTCGCCGGCGGGCCCGCCCTGCTGGCCGCCTTCCGCTACGTCGTGCTGGGGAGCCTGGGCGCCTCGCTGTACCTCCTGGGCGTCGCCTACCTCTACTTCCTCACCGGCACCCTCAACGTGGCCGACCTGGCCGAGCGCGTGCCCGGGGCCGACGCGCCGCGCCTCGTCGCCACCGCCGCCGGTCTGATGGCGATCGGCCTCGGCATCAAGATGGGCGTGTTCCCCCTCCACGGCTGGCTGCCGGACGTCTACACCCACGCCCCCGCCCCCGTCGCGGCGCTGCTCGCCCCCGTGGCGGGCAAGGTGGCGGCCTACGCGCTGGCCCGCGTGCTGTTCTCCGTGCTCGGCGCCGGCATCGTCGTCGACCGGTCCTTCCTCGCCCTGGCCCTGGCCTGGCTCGGGGCCGCCTCGATCCTGGCCGGCGGCGTCCTCGCCCTCCGCCAGACCGACCTCCGCCGGCTGCTCGCCTACTCCAGCGTGAGCCAGATGGGCTACATCGTCCTCGGCCTCGGGCTGGCCGACGCCACCAGCCTCGCCGGCGCCTACCTGCACGTGCTCAACCACGCGCTGATGAAGGCGTGCCTGTTCTTCGTCGCCGGGGCGGCCGCCCTGCGCCTGGGCGGCGCCCGCCTGGCCGACCTCCGGACCATGCACCGGCGCATGCCGCTCACGACGCTCTGCCTGGTCGTGGCCGCGCTGTCCATGATCGGGGTGCCGCCGGCCGGCGGGTTCTTCAGCAAGTGGTACCTCCTGCTGGGCGCGCTCGGGCAGGAGCGCTGGGCCCTCGCCGCCGTGATCCTGGCGGGCGGGCTCCTGGCCGTGGCCTACATGTTCCGCGTCCTGGAGCACGCCTGCCTCGAGCCCCGGGCCGACGAGGACCACCACCCGCCGGCCCCCCGCGGGGGGCGGTGGGCCGAGGCGGGGCCGGCCATGCTGGCGCCCATGCTCCTGCTGAGCGCGGGCATCGTGGCCGCCGGCCTCGGCAACGCCTGGATCGTCAGCGCCGTGCTCCTGCCCGGCGTGGCGGTCGGAGGACGCTGAGCCTGGAGCCGGCGGTGCCGTCCCTGCTGCCGGGCGCGGCGCTCCTGCCCGCGCTCCTGGCCGGCCTCCTGATCCCGTGGTCGGGGCGGGCGCCGAACCTGCGCGAGGCCTGGAGCCTCCTGGCGGCGGCGGCCCAGTGCGCGGTGGTGGCGGCGCTGGCGCCGGCGGCCCTGGCCGGCCCGGGGCTCGAGACGCGGCTGCTCGACCTCTCGCCCGGCGTCGCGCTCGCCCTCCGCGCCGACGCCCTCGGCGTCGTGTTCGCCGCGCTGTCGTCCGGGCTCTGGCTGCTCACCACCGTGTACTCCATCGGCTACGTGCGGTCCCTCGGCGAGCACGCCCAGACCCGCTACTTCTTCTGCTTCGCCGTGGCGGTGGGGGCGGCGGTGGGGGTGGCGCTGGCCGCCAACCTGCTCACGTTCTTCCTCTTCTACGAGATCCTCACCGTGGCCACGTACCCCCTGGTCGTGCACAAGGAGACGCCCGCGGCTGTCCGGGCCGGCCGGGTCTACCTCGCCTACACGCTCGGCGCCGGCGGGGCGCTCCTGGCCGGCGTGGCCGCGACCTGGGTCGTGGCGGGCACGCTCGAGTTCCGGCCGGGCGGCGTGCTCGACCCGGCCACGGCGCCCGCCGCCGTCCTCGCCCTCGGCGCGCTCCTGGTCCTGGGCGTGGCCGTGAAGGCCGCCGTGATGCCGCTCCACGCGTGGCTGCCGCTGGCCATGATCGCCCCCACCCCCGTGAGCGCCCTGCTCCACGCGGTGGCCGTGGTGAAGGCGGGCGTGTTCGGCGTCCTCCGGGTGGTGGGCTACGTGATCGGGCCGGACGCGCTCGCCGCGGTGGGCGCCGGGGGGGTGCTGGCGGCGGCGGCCGGCGCCACCATCGTGCTCGCGTCCCTGGCCGCCCTGGGCCAGGACAACTTGAAGCGGCTCCTGGCCTTCTCCACGGTGAGCCAGCTCTCGTACATCGTGCTCGGCGCGGCTCTGGCCACCCCCGGCACGCTCACCGGCGCCGTGCAGCACATGGTCAACCACGGCACGCTCAAGATCAGCCTCTTCTTCTGCGCCGGCGCCATCTACGTGGCGACGGGACGGGAGCGCGTGAGCGAGCTCGGCGGGATCGGGCGCCGCCTGCCCGTGACCATGGGCGCCTTCGCGGTGGCGGCCCTGGCCCTGGCCGGCACGCCGCCGGCGGCCGGCTTCCTCTCCAAGTGGTACCTGATCGGCGGGGCCATCGAGGGCGGCGCGTGGCCGGCCGCCCTCGTGTACCTGTCGAGCTCGCTGCTCAACCTCGCGTACTTCTTCCCCATCGTGGTGGCGGCGTTCTTCCGGCCGCCGCCCGCCGACGCCGACCTGCGCGAGCCCTCGCCGCTCCTCGTCGCCCCCGTCGCGATCACGGCCGGCGCCGGCGTCCTGCTCGGCCTGGCCCCGAACCTCCCGGTGGCGTTCCTCGACCTGGCGGCCCGCGCCGCCGGCGACGTGCTGGGGGCGCGATGAGGCGGGCCGCCGGCGTCCTCGTCCTGGCGCTCCTCGTGGGCGTCGGGGCCGAGGCGCTCCTGGTCGACCCCGCGGCCGGGCTGCCGTGGTGGCACCGCACCCCGGGCGTGCAGGCCGTGTACGGCGTGATCGGCTGCGTCGCCATCGTGCTCGTGTCCAAGTGGCTCGGGCGGCTCGGGCTCCAGCGCCCCGAGGACGAGGACGATGCCTGAGGCCTGGCACCCGGGGGTCGTCTACCTCCTGGGCGCGCTGCTGGTGGCGGTGGCGCCCCGGCGCCTCGCGCCGGGCATCGTGCTCCTGGTGCCGGCGGCGGCCCTGGTGGCGCTCGGCGGGCTGCCCGACGGCCTTCACCTCGGCTGGTCCCTGGCCGGCGCCGACCTGTGGGCGCTCCGCGTGGACGCCTGGAGCCGGCTGTTCGGGCTGGTCTTCTGCCTGGCCGGCGCCGGCGGGGCGCTCTACGGCGTGCGCGTCCGGGGCCGCGCCCCCCACGTCGCGGCCTTCGCCTACGTGGGCAGCGCGCTCGGGGTGGTCTTCGCCGGCGACCTCCTGTCCCTGTTCGTCTGCTGGGAGGCCATGGCCGTCGCCTCCGTGCTCCTCGTGCTCCAGCGCGGGACGCGCGCGGCCCTCGGCGCGGGCTACCGCTACCTGCTCGTCCACGGGGCGGGCGGGGCGGCGCTCCTGGGCGGCATCGTGCTGCACGGGGCGGCCGGCGGCTCCCTCGCCTTCGAGGCCATGCCGCTCACGGGCGCGACCGCGCTCATCCTGCTCGGCTTCGCCGTCAACGCGGCGGTGCCGCCGCTCTCCGCGTGGCTGACCGACGCCTACCCCGAGGCCACCGTGGCCGGCGCCGTGTTCCTCTCCGCCTTCACGACCAAGGCGGCCGTCTACGCGCTCGCCCGCGGGTTCCCCGGTCACGAGGTCCTGGTGTGGGCGGGGGTGATGATGGCGCTCTACGGCGTGGTGTTCGCGGTGCTCGAGAACGACATCCGCCGCCTCCTCGCCTATCACATCGTGAGCCAGGTGGGGTACATGGTGTGCGGCGTCGGGCTCGGGACGCCGCTCGCCCTGGCCGGCGCCGCCGCCCACGCCTTCTGCCACATCCTGTACAAGGGCCTGCTCTTCATGGGGACGGGGGCGGTGCTGGAGATGACCGGACGCACGCGCCTCACCGAGCTGGGCGGCCTCTGGCGCCGGATGCCGTGGACCCTCGGCTGCTACACGGTGGGGGCGCTGTCCATCTCGGGGGTGCCGCTCTTCAACGGCTTCGTCAGCAAGTCGCTGGTGGTGGCGGCGGCCGCGCACGAGCACCGCGCGCTCGTGGAGGCGCTCCTGGTGCTGGCCTCGGTCGGCACGTTCCTGCACACGGGGCTCAAGCTGCCGTGGTTCACCTTCTTCGCCGCGCCGCGCGGCGCGCAGGGGAGCGATCCGCCGCTGAACATGCGGGCGGCCATGGTCCTCACCGCCGCCGCCTGCGTGCTCCTGGGCGTGGCCCCGGGACTCCTCTACGCGCACCTGCCGTACCCGGTGACCTACGCGCCGTACACGGCGGCCCACGTCCTGACCACCGTCCAGCTCCTGGCCGGCACGGCGCTCGGCTTCGTGTGGCTCCTCGCCAAGCTCGGGGGCGAGCCCACCGTGACCCTCGACACCGACCGGGTGTACCGGCGCGGGGCGCGGGCGCTGGCCGCCGCCTCCGCCGCCGGCGCGCGCTGGGCGGGGGCGGCGGGCGCCGCCGGCGGCGCCTGGCTCGCCGCGCGCACCACGCGCGCGCTCTGGCCGGCGGGGGACGCCGCCCGCGTCGCTCCGGGCGGGGCCATCGGCCCGTGGGTGGCGGTGGGGCTCGTGCTCCTGGCGGCCCTGGTGGCCCTCGCCGGCTAGCGCGCGGCCGAGCCGGGGGCGGGCGAGTCGGGTAGGATGCGGTGATGGTCGCCGATCCCGCCGTCTTCACCGACCTCGCCCTCGTCTTCGTCGCCGCGGTGGTGGGCGGCACGCTCGCCTGGTGGGCGGGCCAGCCGCTGATCCTGGGCTACGTCGTGGGCGGGCTCCTCGTGAGCCCCTTCACGCCGGGCCCCGCCGTCACCGACCTGCACACCTTCGACCTGTTCGCCGAGATCGGCGTCGTCCTGCTGATGTTCTCCATCGGCATCGAGTTCTCGGTGAAAGACCTGGTGCGCGTCCGGTGGGTGGCCATGATCGGGGGGCCCATCGGCATCGTGGGCTGCATCGCCCTCGGCATCGGGGCGGGGGCCTGGCTCGGCTGGCGGCCGCTCGAGGGGGCCGTGGTGGGGGCGGTGATCTCCGTCGCCAGCACCATGGCCGTGTCGCGCCTCCTGATGGACCGGGGCGAGCTCCACACGCGCCACGGGCGCGTCATGATGGGCACGCTCCTGGTCGAGGACCTGGCGGTAGTCGTCATCATCGCGCTGATCCCGGCCATGGGGGCGCTCGAGCCCGACCGCCTCCTCGCCGTGGCCCTGGCCCTCGGCAAGGCGAGCATGGTGCTGCTCCCCTTCGTGCTGCTGGTGGCCCGGGTCGTGCCGGGGGTGATGGGCCACGTGGCCCGCATGCACAACGACGAGCTGTTCCTGCTGGTGGCGCTGGCCATCGGCCTCGGCACGGCCGCCCTCACCCAGGCCGTCGGGCTGTCCCTGGCGCTCGGCGCGTTCCTGGCCGGCCTCATCATCAGCGAGTCCGACTACGCCCACGAGACGCTGGTGCGCCTCTTGCCGCTGCGGGAGGCGTTCGGCGCGCTCTTCTTCGTGACGATCGGGGCCCTGGTGGACCCGCGCACGGTGGTCGCCAACCTGCCCCTGCTCGGGGCCCTCATCGCCCTGGCCGTGGTGGGCAAGGGCGTGATCCGCACCCTCGTGGTGCTCGCGTTCGGCGAGCGCGCGCGCACCGCCGTGCTGGCCGGGGTGGGGCTGGCCCAGATCGGCGAGTTCTCCTTCGTGATGGTGCAGGTGGCCCGCCAGGCCGGCCACGTGGGCGCCGAGGTGTACCAGGCGACGCTGGCGGCCTCGCTGGCGACGATCCTGCTGAACGCGCTGCTCATGCGCACCGTGCCCGGGTGGCTCGGTCAGGCGGCGCTGCCCCGGGCGAACCAGATCCGGCTGAGCCCGGGGAGCCCCGACGGCGAGCTCCGGGACCACGTGGTCCTCTGCGGCTTCGGGCGGGTCGGCAGCGCGGTGGGCGAGGCGCTGGAGACCTTCGGGGTGCGCTACGTGGTCATCGAGGTGGACCCGGAGGTCGTGCGGGGCCTGTCGGCGCGCGGCGTGCCCTCGGTGCTCGGCGACGCGGCGGTGCGCCGCGCGCTGGAGACGGCGCGGGTCGACCGGGCCGCCCTGGTCGTGGTGACCATCGCCGAGGCCGATCGGGTCGGGCGCGTGGTGCGGCGCGTGCGGGCCATGAACGGGGCCGTGCCCATCCTGGCGCGGGCCCACCAGCGGGAGGCGCGCGAGGGGCTCGCCCAGATGGGCGCCACCCTGGTCATCCAGCCCGAGCTGGAGGCCGCGGCCACGCTGATCCGCCACGCGCTCGGCCGGCTGTCCCTGCCCCGGGCCCGCGTGCTGGCCTACCTCGAGCGCTTCCGGGAGGCGATGGCCGTGGGCCAGACGCCCCCGGTCGATCCCCGCGAGCCCCTGCCGGAGGTCGCCGACGTGGAGGTGGGGGACGGGGCCTTCGCCGACCAGTCGCTCCGGGAGGCCCGCATCCGCGAGCGGCTCGGCGTGACGGTGGTGGCGGTCAGCCGGCCCTCGGGCGAGGTGCTGATGAACCCGCCGTCGGAGACCATCCTCCGGGCGGGGGACCACGTGCGCGTGTTCGGGCTGCCCGAGCAGATCCGGGACTTCCGCCGCGAGGCGGAGCCCGAGCCCTCCTGACGCCGGCGAGGCCGGGTCAGCTCCGCGAGGGGTCGGCCGCTTCCGGCGCCTCGGTGTCCAGCCGCTCGAGCAGGCCCTCGAGGCGGGCCTGGAACTGCCGCCGGCGGTGGGCGGAGACCGGCTCGCCCGGGACGAAGCGCTCCCCCAGCGGGTTGACGAAGCGCCCCTGCTTGATCACCCGGTAGTCGAGGTGGGGCCCGGTGGAGAGCCCCGTGTTGCCCACGTGGGCGATCACCTCCCGCTGCCGGACGCGCTGGCCGCGCCGCACCAGGATCTTGGACAGGTGGTTGTACATGGTCTCGTAGCCCCGCGCGTGGCGCAGGACCAGGCTCTGGCCGTAGCCGCCGTTCCAGCCCGCCGAGACCACGGTGCCGTCCGCCACCGCCCGGACGGGCGTCCCCAGCGGCGCCCCGTAGTCCACGGCCAGGTGGGGCCGGAGCCCGCCCAGGATCGGGTGGCGCCGCGCGTGGGAGAAGCCCGAGGTGATCCGCGTGAAGTCCAGGGGCGCGCGGAGGAAGGCCTTGCGCACCGAACGCCCGGCCCGGTCGTAGTAGGCCGTGTCCCCCGCCGCGTCCTGGAACGCCAACGCCGTCAGCACCGGGTGGTCGGCGCTCCGGTACTGGGCGATGAGGATGTCCCCGTAGCCGACGAAGGTGTCGCGGGCGTAGCGCTTCTCCACCAGGAAGCGGAAGCGGTCGCCCGGCAGGGAGTTGGCGGCGAAGTCGAAGTCCCACTCGAAGAGGCTGACGAGCGCGGCGGTGAGCGCGGGGCCCTCGCCGAGCCGCTCCACGCTGGCGAAGAGGGAGTCCTGGACCCGGCCCGCCACGGCCGTCACCCGGACCTCGGCCGGGGTGACGTGGGCCTCGGCCGTCCACCGGTCCCCCCGCGGGAACAGGCGCACCCGCTCGAGCGGCGACCGCTCGAGGGTGACCTCCGCGGGCCCGTTGTCCGGGCCCCACGCGACCACGACCTTCTCCCCGATCCGCAGCCGGCGCGGGTCGGCGGTGCCGCGCAGGGCCTGGGCGATGAGCACGCGCTCGCCACGCCCCACCCCCGCGCGGGCGAGAGCCCGGGGCAGGCTGTCGCCCTTCTTGATGGCCACCTCGGTCGCCGGCCGCGAGGGTTCCGGGGCGGGCCCGGCCGTCGCCGGCGGGTCGCCGGCCGCCCGCGGCTCGGCCGGCGGGGCGGGGGCGGTGGCGTCGGCCACCGGGGCCGGCGCCGGCGAGACGGGGCTCGAGCTCACCTCCCGGGGGGCCGGCCCGTCCGGGAGCCGCAGCGTCACGACGCTCAGGCTGGCCGCCAGCACCAGGCCCGACAGGACGAGACGACCGACCCGCGCGGCCATCGGGGTCGGGCGCGAGGGCGGGCGGGGCAGGGCGGGCTCCCCTAGGCCCCGTACTTCGCGAGACGCAGGGCGTTGGCCATGGCCACCGCCATCAGGTCGTGGGCGGGCAGGAGGCCGAGGGCCCCGCTGGCGCAGTCGCGCTCGGTGAACCGGCTCACGAGGTCGGCGCCGCAGTACGGGCTGGCGACCAGCACCGGCACCGGCTGCCAGCCGTGGGCGCCGAGCACGGCCGGCGTGGCGTGGTCGCCGCTGACGACGAGCACGTCGGGCCGGCACGCCAGGAGGTCGGGCACGAGCGCGTCGAAGCGCTCGAGCGCCTCCACCTTGGCCCTGAAGTCCCCGTCCTCCCCCGCCTTGTCCGTGTCCTTGTAGTGCAGGAAGAAGAAGTCGTAGTGCTCCCAGTGCTCCTTGAGCGTGGCGACCTCGTCGAGGAACGTGGTGCCGGTCTTCAGCACCTCCATGCCGACGAGCCGGGCGAGCCCGCGGTACATCGGATAGGCGGCGATGGCCGCCGCGCGCAGCTTGAAGGTCTCCGGGAACAGCGGCAGGTCGGGCTTCTGGTCGAAGCCGCGCAGCAGCACCATGTTGGCGGGGGCGCTGCCGGCCAGCACCGAGCGCGCGCCCTCCACGAAGCGGTTGACCACGGAGGCGGCGCGCTCGGCGGCGGGCTCGAGCGCGCGCGCCGCCAGCGGCGGCACGCCGAGCTGCTGGGGGTCGGTCTCGCTCAGCGGCCCCTGGAGCCCGGCGCCCCGCAGCACCAGCACGAAGCGATGCTCCTTCACCGGCTCCACCAGGAGCTGGGCGCCGTCCACGTGGATGCCGCGCAGCCGCTCGACGAGGCGCACGGAGACCTCCGTGGCCAGCCGCCCGGCGCGCCGGTCGGTGATCCGGCCCTCGGCGTCCACCGTGCAGAAGTTGCCCCGCGCGGCCAGGTCGCCCGGGCGGAGCTCGAAGTCGATGCCGAGCGCCTCCAGCACCCCCCGTCCCACCGGGTAGCGCAGCGGGTCGTAGCCGAAGAGCCCGAGATGGCCCGGCCCGCTGCCCGGGGTGATGCCGGGCCCCACGTGGCGCAGGAGCCCGCAGGCCGAGCGGGTGGCCAGCGCGTGCAGGTTCGGGATCCGCGCCGTCTCCAGCTCGCTCTTGCCCGTGGCGGGGTGGGGCGCGCCGCCGAGCCCGTCCAGCGAGCACAGCACGATCTTCCTGGCGCCGGGCTGGGCGAGGCTCCCGAGGAAGGCCAGGTCCATGCGGCTTGGCTAGGCGTCCTTGACCGGGTTCTCGAGGGTGCCGAGCCCGGTGATCATGAGGCGCACGGTGTCGCCCGGCTGGAGCGCCACCGGCGGCTTGCGGGAGAAGCCGACGCCCGCCGGCGTGCCGGTCGCGATGAGGTCGCCCGGCGACAGCGTCATGAGCGCCGAGAGGTAGCTCACCACGTAGCGGACGTCGAAGATGAAGTTCCGGGTGTTGCCGTCCTGCATGAGGGCGCCGTTGACCCAGGTCTTGAGGTCGAGCACGTGGGGGTCGGGCACCTCGGTGCGGTCGGCGATGTAGGGGCCGGTGGGGGCCAGCGTGTCCGGGCACTTGCCCGCCGTCCACTGGCTCGTCACCATCTGGGAGTCCCGGGCGCTCACGTCGTTGACGATCGTGTAGCCGTAGACGTAGTCCAGCGCCTGCTCGCGCGGGACGCGCCGGGCCGTGCGCCCGATGACCACGCCGAGCTCCACCTCCCAGTCGAGCCGGGTCTCGCCCCGCGGCCGCAGGATGGGCTCGCCGGGGTCGACGATGGCGTTGGCCCACTTGGCGAAGACGGGCGGCTCCTTCGGGGCCGGGTTGCCCGTCTCGGCGGCGTGGTCCCGGTAGTTGAGCCCGATGCAGATGAACTTCCCGGGGTCGGCGATGGGGGCCGCGAGTCGCACGCTCGCGGCCGGCGCCGCCACCGGCTGCCAGCGGCCGTGGCCGGCCGCCTCCATCATCTCGGCGAGGGCGTCCTGGGTGGCCACGCCGCCCTCGAGGAACCCCCGGGTGCTGTCGCCGGGGAACAGGGCGGCGGCGATGGCCGCGGCGCGCACGACCCCCCGGCTGGCCAGGTAGGACTCGTAGCTGGCCTCGAGGTCCATGATCCGGTCCGTGCCGAGGAAGCACCCGAGCCGGGGCCGCGAGCCGTTGTGCGAGAAGCGGACGATCTTCATGCCGCCTGCCCTCCCTGGGTGCGCCCCGCCCCGAGCGGTGCGCTTCCGACGTGGGGCAGGGACGTGGGGGATTCCGCCGGTCCGTCGCCGATCTTAGCAGAAGGGGCCCGGGTCCGGGTACCTCCAAAACCCCCTCGGGCCGGGGGGTGGGGCGGGCCCATGTGCCGGCGCGGCCCGGCCCTGGTGTACCTTAAGGAGGCGGGGACGCGAGGCGACCCACGACCAGGCCGGCGGCGCGGCCGGCGGCATCACCCGACGCGGGAGGCGAGACCCATGGCGACGACGAGACGGCTCGCGGTGCTCCTGGCCCTGACCCTGGTGTCCGCTCCCGGTGGGTCGGCCCTCGCCCAGCAGGCGGCGGCGCCGGCAGAGTCCCGCGAGCCCCAACCCACGGTCGAGGTCACCGACGCCCATCGGGCGGGGGCGGCGGCGCTCAACCTCGTCTATGTCCCCGGCAAGGTCATCACCTGCGGGGTCGGGGCGGGAGTCGCCGCGCTGGCGATGCTGGTCACCTTCGGGAGCCAGTACGACACGGCCATCCGCCTGTTCAAGGAAGGGTGCGACAAGCCCTGGTACCTCCAGGGCGAGCACGTCGCCAGCTACGACCGGCTCCGCTAGCGCCGGGCCGCCCGGCCCCTCCCGCCACGTGCGCCGCACCCCCCGCTGGGCGGCCCCGGTGCTGTTCTGCGTCCTCCTGGCCGGCTTCGCCGCCGGCATCTGGGCGAGCTACCGCGAGGCGTTCCCCGGCCGGGGGCTCTACCGGACGACCGGCGTGTTCGAGACGCGGCTCGGCCAGACCATGATCCTGGTGCGCCACGAGGCGATCCCGGGCCTCATGGAGCCGATGGACAACATGGCGCTGATCGTCGAGTCGGCCGACCTCCTGGACCGCGCCGCCCTGCGGCGGGGGGACCGCGTGCGCCTCACGATCCGGGACACCCCGGAGGCGCTCCTGGTCGTCGAGATCCAGAAGCTGCCGTGAGGGCGGTCGGGGGCTGGTATAAGGGAGTCGCATGGAGCTCTCGGCCCGAGGCGGGCGGCGCATGAAGATCCGCGAGGCGGCGTCCGTCGTCTTCGCCCTGGTGGCGCTCCTGCCCCTGTTGCTGCTGGCCTCCCTGCTGGCCCGCGCGAACCTCCTCGACCAGACCGAGGCCCAGGTGGGCCTGGGCCTCGCCCTCGTGGTGGCCGTGCTCGGCTTCGTCGTGTTCCGGCGCATGCTCGACCAGGTCTCGCGCCTCGCCCACGGTCTGCAGGGGCTCCAGGCGGGCGGGCCCCGCGCCATCGACCTCGCGCCGGGCGGCGTCCCCGCCCTCGGCGAGGTGGCGGAGATCGGCGAGGTCGCCCTGGCCTTCCACCGGATGCTGGACGACCTCCGGGGCGCCACCCAGCGGCTCGAGGACCTGGTGTTCAAGCTGGGCGCGCTCAACGAGACGGTGGAGCTGGCCGCCCGCGTGCCCCGCATCCACGACCTGCTCACGCTGGTGCTGCAGACCACCATGCGGACGGTGCGCGCCAGCGCCGGCTCCATCATGATGCTGGACGACGAGAGCCGGACGCTGCGGCTGGTGGTGTCGAGCGGGGGCGGCGACGCCGCCTCGGGGCGGGAGCTGCCGCTCGGCGAGGGCGTCGAGGGACGGGTGGCGGCCCTCGGCGAGGCGGTGGTGGTGGACGAGGTGGAGGCCGACGCGCGCCTGGCCGGGACGGCGGTGGCGCGGCAGGGCGGCGCCTTCATCTCCCTGCCGATCCGGGCGGGCGACCGGGTGATCGGCGTCATCAACATGGTCAAGCGCCGCGACGCCGCCGCCGGCGGTCTGCGCCAGCCCCCGTTCACCTCCACCGACCTGCAGTTCCTGAACGCCCTCATGACCTACATCGGCTACGCGGTGGCCAACGCCCGCCTCCTGGAGGAGGCCCAGCGCTCGGCCGGGCAGCTCCGCGAGGCCCTGGACAACCTCAAGACGACGCAGGAGGAGCTGGTGCGGGGCGAGACGCTGCGCGCCATCGGCCAGCTCTCCTCCGGCATGGTCCACCACCTCAACAACCTGTTCGCGGTCATGCTGGGCCGCATCGAGCTGGTCATGCCCCGGGTGGCGGACCCGGCCGTGCAGCAGTCGCTGGAGACCATCCGGCGGGTGGCCCAGGAGGGCGCCGAGGTCGCGCGTCGCGTGGAGCGCTTCACCCGGCTCCATCCGCCGGTGGCGCCCGTGTCGGTGGACCTCGCCGAGCTGGCCCAGGAGGTGGTGGCGCTGGCCCGGGTGCGGCTGCAGAACGTGGCGGACCTCGGCAAGCGGGGCATCGAGATCGTGGCGGAGGGCGAGCCCACCCCGCTCGTCCGCGGCGAGCCTCTGGCGCTGCGCGAGGTGCTCGTGAACCTCGTGGTCAACGCCGTCGAGGCCATGCCCGACGGCGGGCGGGTGGCCGTGCGGACCTGGGGGGACCAGGGGACCGTGCACTGCTCGGTGAGCGACACCGGGGTGGGCATGAACGAGGAGACCCGCCGCCGCGCCCTGGAGCCGTTCTTCACCACCAAGGGCCCGCGCAGCACGGGGCTCGGGCTGAGCGTCGCCTACGGCACGGTGGAGCGCCACCGCGGCAGCCTGTCCATCGACAGCGCCGAGGGCGACGGGACCACCGTGACCGTGTCGCTGCCGGTCACGAAACCCGACGTCCCCGAGCCCGCCGTCTCCTGACGCGGGCGCGGCCGCGGCGGCCTCAGCGCCGCGCGGGGGCCCGTCCGGGGAACGCCCGCAGGTAGGCGATCAGCTCCCGGATCTGCTCGTCGTCCAGATGGAAGCCGAAGGCGGGCATGCCGGGCTTGCCGATGGGGGCCCCGCCGTGCTTGACGAGCCCGACGAGGTACTCGTCGGTGAGGGCCTGCATCCGGCTCGTGTCGGTGAGGTCCCCCGGCCGGATCAGGAACAGGGTCGCCCGCCACGATCCGCGGCCGTCGGCCCCGTGGCAGCTGGCGCAGTGGGTGAGGTAGGCTCGCTGGGGCGGGGTGGCCGTCTTCGGCACCGGGTGGGGCAGCCAGACGAGGGCGGCCAGGCTGCCCAGGGCCAGGAGCAGGGCCGGACCCAGGATGATGGCGAGCGACGCCGGCCGGCCCGCCATCAGCGCTCGGCGCGGCCGGCGCCGACGAGGAGCGACGGGAGCACCGCCGGTGATCGGGGAGCCCACGACGTGATGGCGGAGGCGGAGGCCGGGTCCGGCCCCGGCGTGCTCACCCTCGCCCTGATCCCCGTCATCCTGGTGGGCCTCCTCTGGCTCACCGCCTGGACGTCCGGCTGGCGGGCGCTGGCCGCCCGGTACCCGTGGGACGGCCGGGGGACGGGCCCCACCTGGCGGTGGATGAGCGTCGGCTTCGGCACCCTCTGGTGGTACAACCGTGGCGCGGTCGTGACGGCCACGCCGGCGGGGCTGGGGATCCGGCTGTTCCCCTGGCTACGGGCCTTCCATCCCCCGCTCCTCCTGCCGTGGGAGCGGCTCGCCCAGCCGGTCGTGTCGAACTTCATCCTGATGCGGGGGGTCGAGCTGCCGCTGGTGGAGGCGGGCGGCCGCGTGATCTTCAAGCTGGCCGACTACGAGCGGATGCGCCCCGCCCTGCCCCCGCATCTCCGGCTCTGACGGGGCCCGCCGCCGACCCCTACTTGATCACCGCCTCGGTGCCGGCGTCGAAGAAGTGGATGCGCTCGGGGACGAAGGCCAGGCGGATGCGCTCGTGGGGCCGGGCCCGCGTGGAGGGGTCCACCCGCGCCACCACGGACTGGCCGCCGGCCGTCGTGTCGAGCAGGATCTCGGCGCCCAGCGGCTCCACCACCTCCACCACCGCGTCGAAGGACAAGCCGGGGGCGTCGCCGGGCGCGCTGACGCGCAGGTCCTCGGGCCGGATGCCGAGGGTGACGGCCTGCCCCTTGTAGGCCCCGAGGCCGGCCGCGCGTTCGGCCGGCACCTTGACCTTGATGCCCGGGGCCTCGGCGAAGAGGGCGCCGCCCTGCTCGGCGATGGTCGTGGGGATGAAGTTCATGGCCGGCGAGCCGATGAAGCCGGCCACGAACCGGTTCTGGGGCCGGCTGTAGATCTCCATGGGCTCGCCCACCTGCTGCACGAGGCCGTCCTTCATCACGACGACGCGGCTGCCGAGCGTCATGGCCTCCACCTGGTCGTGGGTCACGTAGACGGCGGTGGTCTCCAGGCGCTCGTGCAGGCGCTTGAGCTCCACCCGCATCTGCACGCGGAGCTTGGCGTCGAGGTTCGACAGCGGCTCGTCGAAGAGGAAGACCTGGGGGTGCCGCACGATGGCGCGGCCCACCGCCACCCGCTGGCGCTGGCCGCCCGAGAGCTGGCGCGGCTTGCGCTTGAGCAGCTCCTGGATGCCCAGGATCTCGGCCGCCTCCTTGACGCGCTTCTCGATCTCCGCCCGCGGGAACTTGCGCATCTTGAGGCCGAAGGCCATGTTGTCGTACACGCTCATGTGCGGGTAGAGCGCGTAGTTCTGGAACACCATGGCGATGTCCCGGTCCTTGGGCGGCAGGTCGTTGACGAGGCGCTCGCCGATGTGGATGTCGCCGGAGGTGATCTCCTCGAGCCCGGCCACCATCCGGAGCGTGGTGGTCTTGCCGCACCCCGAGGGCCCCACCAGCACCATGAACTCCTTGTCACGGATGGTGAGGTTGACGTTCCGGACGGCGTGGACCTCGTCGAACCGCTTGTTCAGGTCTTTCAGCACTACCTGAGCCATCGGGCACCTCGTCGTGGGTCGAGTTCGCCGGGCGGCGTCGCGGCGCGCGCCCGGCGAAGGTCCGGGCGCCCTCCGGCGCCGATCCTAGCACACTTTACCGGAACAGGACGGTGGGCAGCCACAGGGCCACCTGGGGGAAGAAGAAGACGATGGCCAGGCCGATGACCTGGAGCAGCGTGAAGTCGAACATGCCCCGGTAGATGTCCTTCAGCTCCCAGCGCGGGGCCACCGACTTCAGGTAGTAGGCGGCCATGGCCACCGGCGGGGACAGGAACGCCGTCTGCAGGTTCACGGCGATCAGGGTGCCGAACCAGACCAGGTCGAACTTGAGCGCCTGCACCACGGGCAGGAAGATCGGCACGAAGATCAGGATGATGGCCGGCCACTCCAGCGGCCAGCCGAGGAGGAAGATCACTCCCATGAGCATGGCCATCATGGCCAGGGGCGGCACCGGCAGGGCCAGCAGCCCCTCGGCGATCATGGTGCCGGTGCCGAGGCGGGTGAACACCGAGCCGTAGACGTTGGAGGCCACCGCCAGGAACAGCACCATGCTGGAGGTCTGCAGCGTCTGGTAGCTCGCCCGCCGCACCGTCGCCAGGCTCAGCCGCCCGTAGCACGCCGTCAGCAGCGTGGCCCCCAGCGCCCCCATGGCCGCGGCCTCGGTGGGCGTGGCCAGGCCGAAGATGATGCTGCCGAGGGCGCAGAAGATGATGGCGCCGAGCGGCACGATGCCGCTCATGAACTCCCGGACGATCTGCCCCCACGACGTCGCCCGCTCCTCGAGCGGCAGCGGAGGCCCGAGCCGCGGGTTCAGGAAGCTCCGCACCATGGCGTAGGAGACGTAGAGGCCGGACAGCATGACGCCCGGGATGATGGCGGCGGCGAACAGGTGGATGACGGAGACGCCCAGCACCGGCCCCATGACCACGAGCATGACGCTGGGCGGGATCAGGATCCCGAGGGTGCCGCCGGCGGCGATGGTGCCGGCGGACAGGCGGACGTCGTAGCCGGCCCGGACCATGGTGGGCACGGCCATGAGCCCCATCACGGTCACGGAGGCGCCGATGATGCCGGTGGCGGTGGCGAAGATCGTGGCGGTGAGGAGCACGCCGAGGTAGAGCGAGCCCCGCACCGGGGCCAGGATGAACTGGAAGGACCTGAACAGGCGCTCCATGAGGCCGGCCTGCTCCAGGACGTGGCCCATGAAGATGAAGAGGGGGACGGCGGCGAGGGTCTCCTCCTTCATCATGCCGAGCGTCTGGAAGACCATGAGGTCGAAGACGACCTTGCCGAAGCCGATGTAGCCGAAGACCAGCCCCAGGATGATGAGCGTGAACGCGATGGGGAACCCGACGAAGATGCCGACGATGAGGGCGGCGAGCAGGACGATCCCGAGCAGCTCGGGGCTCATGGCCACGGGCGCCCGGTGCGGGCCGCATGGAGGCTCTTCAGGAACTCGGCCACGCCCTGCAGCAAGAGGAGGGCGGCGGTGACGGGCATGACCATCTTGAACGGATAGATGATGGGCCGCCAGGCGCTGGCCTCCGAGCGCTCGGCGATGGTCCAGGAGTGGTAGGCGGCGTCCCAGGCGGCCAGGAGGAAGAAGAAGAGGCCGGGGAAGAACAGGAACAGGTAGCAGATGGCGTCGACGGTGCCCTGCCGGCGCACCGACCACTTCTCGTAGAAGAAGTCGGTCCGGATGTGGCCCTTGCGCCCCAGCGTGAACGCGGCCCCGAGCATGAAGTGGGCGCCGTAGAGCATGTAGGAGGTGTCGTAGGCCCAGGTGGTCGGCGCGTCGAAGCCGTAGCGCATGACGACCTCGTAGGCGAGCGCCACCATCAGCGGGATCACGAGCCAGGCGAAGCTCTTGCCCAGCCCCTCGTTCAACGCGTCGATGGCCCCGACGATCCGGGCCACGGTGCCGGACGACTGATCCATGGGCGGGACCCCTTTCGGGTGCGAGCGAGTGGCGCCGGGGGGTCGGACGGCGCCGACCCCCCGCGCGCTGGAGCTCGACGGGCTCCGGGCTACTGCTTCTTCAGCGGCCAGTAGTAGTTGGCCGCGAACTCGTAGGGCGCGAACATGAAGCGCTTGGCCGGCACCACCTTGGCCGCGTAGGCCCGCTGCGAGTCCAGCACCTTCTTGAAGAAGGGGTCCTTCTCCGCCTCGGCCTTGGCGATCTTGTCCCAGGTCTTCAGGAACTCGATCAGGATGTCGTCGGGGGTCCTCAGGATCTGGACCTTGTGCTTCTCCTGCAGCTCGATGAGGGCGTCGGCGTTCTGCTTCTGCCAGCGTGCCCACCACTTGAGGAACGTCTCGGTGGCGGCGGACTTGACGATCTCCTGCTGATCGGGCGGCAGCTTGGCCCAGACCTCGCCGTTGATCAGGAGCTCGCCGATCGTGACGTTCTCGTGCATGCCCGGCGTGTAGTGGTACTTCCACACGTTGTGGAAGCCGAGCTTCAGGTCCTCGACGCCGCCCACCCACTCCGCGCAGTCGATGACGCCCCGCTCCGCGGAGGGGATGATCTCGCCGCCCGGCATGTTCACCACCCGCATGCCCATGGCCGTGTACACCTCGGCCGCGATGCCCGTCTGCCGGCACTTCATCCCCTTGAAGTCGGCGAGGTTCTTGATGGGCCGCTTGAACCAGCCGAAGGCCTGGGGCCCGGCGGGCAGGATCGGGATGGCGACGACGTTGAGCTTGAGGACCTCCTTGTAGAACTGCTGGTACAGCTCGAGCCCGCCGCCCTCGTACATCCAGCCGAGCACGTCCACGTAGTCCATGCCGAAGGTGCCGCCGGGGCCGCCGGTGAACAGGATGCTGGCCTTGTGCTTGCCCTGCCAGTAGCCCGCCCACGTGTGGGACCCGTCGATGACCTTCTTGTGGGTGGCGTCCAGCACCTCGAAGGCCGGCACGATGGCGCCGGCCGGGAGCACCTCCACCTTGATGCGCCCGCCCGAGAGCTTCTCGACGCGCTCCGCCCACATCTTGAAGTTGTCGTAGAGGGTGAGCGCAGCCGGCCAGCTCGCCTGCATCTTGAGGGAGGTCTGCGCGCCGGCGGGCGCGACGGCGCCCGCGCCCAGCGCGAGCGCCAGGGTCACCGCCAGGGTTGCCGAGAGAACTCGTCTCATGACCAACGCCTCCTGTCGCATCGGGGCGCCTGTGGTGAGCGGGGAGGGGAGGGCGCCCGCACCGTCTCCCGCCTACCCCTTCACCGAGCCCGTGAGCCCGGTGACGTAGTACTCGACGAAGAAGGAATACACCAGCGCCACCGGCACCGACCCCAGGAGGGCCCCCGCCATGAGCTGGCCCCAGAAGTAGATGTCGCCCCGGATCAGCTCCGACACCACCCCGACCGGGACGGTCTTCCTCTCGGGGGAGGAGAGGAAGATCAGGGCGTAGATGAACTCGTTCCACGAGAGCGTGAAGGCGAAGATGCCGGCCGAGAGGATGCCGGGGACGGCCACCGGGAAGATGATCCGCATCATGGCGCCGAAGCGGGTGGCGCCGTCGATGCGCGCGCACTCCTCCAGCTCCTTCGGGATGGTCTTGAAGTAGCCCATGAGGAGCCAGGTGCAGAACGGGATCAGGAAGGTCGGGTAGGTGAGGATCAGCGCCCACGGCGTGTTGCCGAGCTGGAAGTTGCGGATGATGTCGGCGAGCGGGATGAACAGCAGCGTGGGGGGCACGAGGTACGTCACGAAGATGGAGGTGCCGAGCGTCCCCGCCATGGGGAAGCGCAGCCGGGCGAGGGCGTAGCCGGCGAGGAGCCCGCAGAAGAGCGAGATGGCCGTGGACGCCACCGCGATGAAGAACGTGTTCCAGAGCCAGATGGGGAAGGTGGTCTTGGCCATCAGGTCGCGGAAGTGCTCGAGGGTGGGCTGCAGCGTCCAGAAGGGGGCGTTGTTGACCGCCCGCCAGGAGCGGTAGAGCTCCTCGTCGGGACGGATGGCGGTGACGAGCATCCAGTAGAACGGGAACAGCGTGCCGACCACGAACAGCGTGAGCGGGATGTAGAAGTACACCCACCGCTTCCAGCGCAGCTCGATCATGCGCCCTCCAGGCGGCGCACGTAGCGCAGCTGCAGCCAGACCACGATCAGCAGCACCGGCAGCATGAACAGCGAGATGGCCGCCCCCTCCCCCAGGAGGCCCGTCGCCACGCCGATCTGGTAGGCGTAGGTGGCGATGAGGTGGGTGGAGTTGGCGGGGCCCCCGCCGGTCAGCACGTAGATGAGCTGGAAGTCGGAGAAGGTCTGGATGACCGAGAACACCACCACCACCACCGTCACCGGCTTGAGCAGCGGCCACGTCACGTGCCAGAAGCGCTGCCACCCGTTGGCCCCGTCGAGGGAGGCCGCCTCGTGCAGGTCGGGGTTGATGGTCTGGAGCCCGGCGAGGAGCGTGATGGCGAAGAAGGGCATGCCCCGCCAGGTGTTGATGGTGATGGCGCACCACATGGCCCAGGTGCCGTCGGAGAGGAACGGCAGCTTGGTCACGATGAGCCCGGTCTGGTAGAGCGTCCAGTTCAGCACGCTGAAGGTCGGGTCGACCATCCACCGCCAGGCGAAGGTGCTGAGCACGGTCGGGATGATGAACGGCAGGAGCATGGCTGCCCGCACCAGCCGCTTGCCCCGGAAGTGGCGGTTGAGCAGGAGAGCCAGCCACATCCCGAGCGCCAGCTTCAGGAGGGTGGCCCACCAGGTGTAGTAGACGGTGTTCCAGAACGCCGTGCGGAAGATGGAGTCGTTCCACGCCTTGACGAAGTTCTCCAGCCCGACGAACTGGCCGATCCGCCCCACGCTGGTGTCGGACAGGCTGAGCCACACGCCCATCACGAACGGATAGGCGATGAACAGCCCGAGGAGCAGGACGGTGGGCGCGAGCAGGGCGCCCGCCAGCAGGCGCTCGCTCTCCAGCACGCGGGTGAGCCCGCGCGCGGCCCCGGGGTGGGGCAGCGCCACCTCGACGCCGGTGGCGCCGCCCGACCCGCCGGTGATGGGTCGCTTCACCGTCCGCCCGTCAGACCGACCGCCCGGCTAGGCCTCGTAGATCTTCTTGAGCTCGCCCTCGGCCCACTTGACGGCGTCCTCGGCCTTGGTGCCCTGCACGGCCTTGGCGAACATGTCCACGATGATGTACTTGGTGTACGACTCGGTGGCCTTGGCCGAGGCCGGCCCCGGGTAGCCGAGCATGCGGGCCTGGCGCACCGCCTGCCGGAACACCTGCAGCGGCTTGTCCACCTTGCCCCACATGGGGTGGTCCTCCCACTTCTTGGTGGCCCCGACGCTGTAGCCCTCGTTGACCTGGAACCACTTCTCGTAGTTGGCGTCCTGGTGGAGCCACTTGAGGCAGTCCTTGGCCAGCTTCTGGTTCTTCGAGTACTTCATGATCGAGTGCTGGAAGGGC
>Ga0187892_10001319_pt1 | contig 57368 bp, 69 predicted proteins | sample MA1701073metaG_FD_139345 | JGI IMG/M metagenome (GOLD analysis project Ga0187892, IMG submission 139345) | Bio-ooze microbial communities from a basaltic lava cave in the Kipuka Kanohina Cave System on the Island of Hawaii, USA - MA170107-3 metaG ...
TGACGTCATAAATGAAGTTAGAGAAATTTTTGTCAGTCTTGGATTTACAGAAATACTTGGAACTCTTGTCCAATCAAGCTTTTGGAATTTTGATGCGCTTTTTACTCCACAAGACCATCCTGCACGTGAAATGCAAGATACATTTTATCTTAAGAACATATATGCAAGCAAGGTTGCTACTCTAGCACAGATATCAAAGGTATCGGCATCTCACAAAAAAGGTTGGAAATATGACTGGAAGCTTGAAGAAGCAAAAAGACTGGTTTTACGAACCCATACAACATGTGTAACGATAAAGCATCTGGCAGACACAAAGCCAGATGAAGCAAGAATATTTTCTGTAGGCAGAGTGTTTAGGAACGAGAAATTAAGCTACAAACACCTAGTAGAATTTAATCAGGTAGAAGGAGTAGCAGTAGGTAAGAATGTAACACTTAGAGATTTGATGGGATTGCAACGTGAGTTCTACTACAAGATGGGACTAAAAAAAATCAAATTCTGGCCCACATTCTTTCCTTATACTGAACCCTCCTTACAGTCAATGGTGTATAACGAGAAACTTGGCAAGTGGGTAGAGCTCTTTGGGATGGGAATTTTTAGACCCGAAGTCACAAAACCCCTCGGGATTACAAATCCAGTACTTGCTTGGGGAGGAGGAATAGAAAGGATAGCCATGCTAAAATTTGAATTAAATGATGTTCGTGAACTTTATAGCAATAACCTTGGATGGTTGAGGAGTGTGCCAAAATGCCAGTAGTAACTTTGTATTTTAATAGACTGCAAAAACTCGTTGGAAAAAAAACATCCAAGGAAAAAATTATCTCAACACTTCCATTAATTGGATTAGATATTGAAGAACAGACAAAGGATAACATAAGTGTAGAATATAGTCCAAACAGACCAGACTACTCTACAGACTATGGGGTAGCTTCAGGTTTGCAAGGACTTCTTGGGATCAAACGAGGCATGCCTCGACTCAAAATAACCAAAGGAAAATATGCAATCAACGTTGATTCCTCTGTCAGAAAAGTAAGGCCATTTATTACAGGCATTGTTGCAAAAAACGGAAAACTCGATAGCGAAACAATAAGCCAGATAATCACCATGCAGGAGGATCTGCACAATGGCATAGGAAGAAAACGAAAGAAGACATCTATTGGCATTCATGATCTTGACAAAATATCATTCCCCCTCACCTACACAACAGTAAACAGGAATCATAGATTTGTTCCTCTTGCATCAACCTCTGAGATGACGCTTACAGAAATCATTGAAAAAACCGACGTTGGACAGAAATATGGCAATATACTAGGCAACTCTGCTAGAGTGCCTATTATTTTGGATTCTGCTGATAACACGATTTCCCTTCCTCCAATAATAAATTCGGCTCTTACAACAATATCGGAAAAAACGGAAAATCTTCTAGTCGAAGTTACGGCTATCAATAAAAGTGCCGCTGAAGACACGCTTGCAGTAGTATCAAACACACTTCAAGAAGCAGGCTTTGACCTCTTTTCAATGAAAATTTCAGGAGCAAATAATTACACACCATTACTGAATTCTAGAAATATAGTATTGGAAGTTGATCTTGTAAACAAAATACTTGGCCTTAATCTTAATTCTACTATTATCGCACATTCGCTTAAAAAAAGCAGACTAGATGCAAATCCAAAAGGGAACAAAGTAATTTGTACAATTCCGCGATATAGAACAGATATTTTTGGTCCGAAGGATCTTGTAGAAGAAGTCGCTTTGGGGTATGGAATAGAAAACCTCGAGCCTACAATTCCTCCATCTGTTTTGGCAGGACAGAAAAACAAGATCACAACCACACTAGATTCTATAAGTTCCGTGATGGTAGGTCTTGGTTACTTGGAAGTAATGAATTTTGGTCTAGTAAGTAAACAGGTCCAATATGATCATACAAAACGAGATCAATCAAAAATGATCTCAGTTATAGATTCTAAAAGTCAAGCGCACACAATTCTACGTGATGCAATACTGCCAGGATTGATAGACACTTTGTCTAGAAACATACATGAACCTTATCCACAAAAGCTGTTTGAAACTGGTACAGTATTTTCAAAAACTCATGAAGTTCAAGAAGAGATTCATCTTGCGTGCGTTTGTGCTCATAATGATGTTAGCTTTAGTGAAGTAAAATCCATCTTGCAGTCTGTTCTTAAGATAGGCTTTGGCATAAATTGCACAACCATGATGTCATTAGATCCAACGTTTTCAGTAGGTAGAGTTGCAGAAATACGTGTTAACAATAAAACAGTTGGTATTATTGGTGAGATTTCTCCCGAAGTCATTGAAAACTTTAAGCTACGAATTCCTATTGCTGGCTTTGAAATAAAGCTCACTGGGTTAATATTTGACTAGGCAACAAACCATCATGCCCTCAAATGCACGCAGACGGACTGGAATGATATAACATGATTTTTGGTCCACCCAGCCGTGCGACATTGGGCACCCCGGTGTAAGAACAAAAATGAGGGTACGCTAAAGCTACCAATGACTTTTTGTGGGTCAGAGCCGGGGAACATTTTATTAAATATATTTTTGACAAACCTTGCGATAGATCTATTGATATATTTGCCTTGTATAACCATCATATGGCAACAGCATATGTTTTAATAAACTGTGAACTTGGTTCTGAAGAAGCCATAATAGGACAGCTGAAATCCATTGATGGTGTTAAAGAAGTACATGGGACGTTTGGTGCATATGATATTTTGGCCAAGATCGAATCGCCATCAGTAGAAGCATTAAGAGAAGTAATAACATGGAAAATCCGTAAAATCGAAAAAATTCGTTCTACTCTAACTTTGATGGGAATCGAAGGTCAAAGTTAATCCATCAACTTTTTGTGGATCCACATTTTCAATGCAAAGACCTTTAACTTTGGGTTCAATTTTTGCAAATGTGCTTGTACATTTCATTTTTGTCATAAAACAGGACGAATTGGAAAAGAGATCTTGGGAATTTGAATACATTTCACGAATGACACAATTTTACAAGTCATGGATTGAAAAAACTTTTTCAGCAAAAGTAGATGTAAAAGCAGATCAAATGCCGGTAAAACCAGGCCGTTTGTTTAATCGGATCGATGTCAACTCAATTCTTGAAGACCATAGAAAAAGAGGAGAAAGTATTTACCACTTTTACTTGTGCTACTTTAGGCCATTGTGGACTGATTGTACATGTGAAGGCTATCATGCAGAAAACTTTGGCATGATCTGGTGGCAACAAAGCCCAAAAAAAGACGATATTTCTTTTCTTGCAGAAAAAAACTGTACAAATGTCTCACATGAGCTTGCCCATGAATTTCTAAGACAAGCTGGTAACAAACGTTATGTTGAGATCGTACACGATATCTGGGATAAGCATCTTTTTGCATCATTGCCGTTTGAATACTATGATAACACGTTTACAAAAACTACTAAACTTCCAACTTTTTCAACACTTGATACATCTAGTTTTCGGTTATAGTAGAATCACCACTTTCTTTTAATCTTAAAATTTTACACTAAATTATGTTAAGTTGTAGAGGAGAATGCAAAACAACTTTTAAAGGTTCACTTGGAAAAACAATCTTTCGTTACATGAATGGCCAAAAGAGGTGTGGTGTATGCGGAGTCTATTTCAAGTGGGGAGGATCAAAGTGCCCCTGTTGTAGCGCTGTATTACATGTTAGGCCAAGACACTCACGTGCAAAAGAAAAGTATTACGAAAAAGCAGGCATCAAATGGTTGTAAAAGGCTAGCACTTTGTCACAGAGTATATTCTGTTTTCAAAACTTGCAGTCTTGAACTCTATCTTGTTTTCTGGATCCCTTTTACGTGATTTACTTAACTTTTCAAGATTTACAAGCGCTTCGCCTTCAAAACCTACTGAAGAGCCATAAATGCCGTCTGTAAGGAGAGTGCCATGCTCACCTTTCTTGACGTCGTCTATAATTTCATAGAATTTTATTGCCTCCTTTTTGGTTATAGGACCGCCAGTTGATTTGTTAAAGCCAACTGCAATGTACATGCCATTATTTTTTACTGCAACTGGAACCTTGTGGATTTTGCCAGATGCACCTTGAATTTTCTCATTAAGTAAAATCTCACATTTGTGAAACATGCTTGAAATATAAGCACAAAAACGATAATTTGCATAAAGCCCATCGGAATCTTCCTCACAATCAACAAAAACCTTGTGAAGGAGTTCAAGAGCAGAGTCATTCATACTTTGCAGCCGATCTTCAATCCTACCTTTTTTAATTAGCTCGGACTCGCAGTCATCCGCCACTTTTTCAAGAATAAAGTGTGGTAGGTTGTAGTTTTTCAGTGCAGAAACATATGTTCCTGTCTTGGAGCCGCCAAAACTTGGAAAATTGCCACGACTCAAATCAATTTGCCCCCAATTCTCTTTAATGTGAATGAAGATTTTGTCGCCAAAACTAATTAATCTTCATCACTTTTAGCTTATAACTGTTCTTAAAATGGAGATCAAAAATGGTGGGGCCGACCGGAGTTGAACCGGTGACACACGGGTCACTACAGCTCCAAACTGTACATCATCCTTTCGTCAGTGAAGCTAGTTGAACCACTGGAGCCCTTAGCGGTGATCATGTGATCTATCCTGTCGCCATGCCTGGCTAGGCTACGACCCCACGCAATGGAGATAAAAGCACTTGAATTTTAATTTACTTAACCGACGAAGATTTATTTGTTATAATTCAATCTTTGTAATTAGAGAGTATGGCTGCACAAAATTTAGCTCAAAATTATCTCAATGTATTTACTGAAGACAAATTTACATAGAATGACTCGTCTTTTACTACTTTTATTGGGGGCCATTCCAGTACTTGCTGCAATTTTTATTGCATTGCCACAAATAACCAAACCAGAAATTCCAATAACTGCAGCAGATTCAAATGATGTAATTTCGGTTGAATATAGTAAACAATACTTAAAGAAAGTTATTTTTGGATTAACTGAAAGCATAGGGGCTCAGAAAACTGAGCTTTTAACGATTCAAAATGATGGAAATGTTAGGTATAGTGTAACAATAAATGGTTATCCAGAACCTGACATAAAATACACACTAGAAAAATCTAAGCTGAAGAAATTAACAGCCCTAATAAAAGAGACGGGATTTATGCAAATTCCAAAAGACTCTTTTTCTATAAGAAATGATGTTGATGAATTTGAAAAGTTTGGAGTGAAAGTAACACTTAACGGCAAATCAAAAAGTATTCAATGGCCAGAACAGAATGCAACTGATGAATTCATACCGCCTCTTATCAATGCAGTCCAATCAGAGCTTGATGGAATAATTACCGAAATAATAGAATAAATAACACTCGCATGAAACATCACATATGATACCACTTTCTGGTGACATCACAGGTTCAAAAGGGATCATTAATGAGGAGATAGAATCATACTCGATCAAACGTGGCACATCAACCTTAAAGCGTGGCCTTGCTCACATGCTGAAAAATGGAGTAGTGATGGATGTTACAACAGTAGAACAAGCTCAGATAGCTGAAGATGCAGGAGCAGTTTCTGTGATGGTTTTAGACAAGCTTCCATCCGATGTAAGAAAGGCAGGCGGTGTTGCAAGAACTGCTAGCATACGAATTATTCAAGAAATTATGGACTCTGTCACGATACCTGTAATGGCAAAATGCAGAATAGGACATGTCTATGAAGCAAGAGTTTTGCAAGAAACAAACGTGGACATGATTGACGAATCAGAAGTATTGACTCCTGCAGATGAATTACATCACATCTGGAAGTGGGACTTTACTACACCATTTGTAAATGGAGCAAGAAATCTCGGTGAGGCTTTACGTAGGATAGAAGAAGGAGCTGCAATGATAAGAACTAAAGGAGAACCAGGAACGGGAAATGTTGCAGAAGCAGTAACTCACATTAAAAATGTAAACGACGAACTCAGAAAGATAAAATCAATATATGACTCAGGTAATGAGCAGGATCTAGTTAGTGCTGCACGAGAACTAAGGGTTTCGTACTCGCTTGTAGAAGAGACGGCAAGCCTTGGGAGACTACCTGTTGTCAACTTTGCAGCCGGTGGCATATCTACACCTGCAGACGCAGCATATCTTATGACTCTTGGTTGTGATGGAATCTTTGTAGGTTCTGGTATATTCAAAGCAGATGATGCAAAGGAAAGAGCCCAAGCAATAGTTCTAGCAACTACCTTCTGGGAAGATGCAGACAAGGTTAAGGAAGCTCAGAAGATGATAGACGAAAGACAATCGATGCTTGGGCTTGACACCAAAGATCTTGAGCTTAAGATGCAAGAGCGTGGAAGCACGGCATGAGTGGCCTTAATATTGGTGTCCTTGCTGTTCAAGGAGACGTTGCAGAAAACATAATGGCCACAAAAATGGCATTAGATGAACTTGGACTAGAAGGAATTGTAAACGAAATAAAATATCCAGAACAAATTTCTGATCTTGATGGCTTGATAATACCAGGAGGAGAAAGTACCGTAATTGGTCAACTCTCACTTGTAAATGGTTCTCTAAAGCAGATAAAAGAAAAAATTACTTCGGGCATGCCCGTATTTGGAATATGCGCAGGTATGATATTGCTTTCAAAAAAGGCAAAGGACAGAGTAGTAGGCGAAATGGACCAACCGCTATTAGATCTTCTAGATGTGACAGTAGAGCGAAACACCTTTGGTAGGCAGCGCGATTCTTTTGAATCTGAAATTTCGATGGATAAGATAGGAATACCAAAATTTCATGGAGTGTTTATTCGAGCTCCGTCAATTACTGAGACGGGGAAAAATGTTGAAGTAATATCAAAGTTTAATGAAAAAATTATTGTAGTAAAACAAGGAAAAATTCTCGGAACTTCGTTTCATCCAGAACTAACCAGTGATCTTTCATTACACAAATATTTTGTAAATTTAGTTAATGGCAAAAACCAGTAATAATCTTGTTATTAGACTAGCAATTTCTGAACTATCTGGACCATTTATATTAAATCCTAGGTAATACCTAATATGATTATATCATGGAAATAGAAAGTACTCCAGAAGTTGTATCACGTGTTTATAAGAAAGCCGAAGAGAATATTTCAAAATTTAGGAAAATAGTAAACCGACCGCTTACACTTACAGAAAAGATACTAATAGGACATCTTGAAGAAATAGGAGACGCAAAGAATCTAGAATCAGGCAAAAACTATATCTTTCTAAGACCAGACCGAGTAGCTCTACAAGATGTCACGGGGCAAATGGTTGTTCTTCAGTTCATGCAGTCAGGTCTAAAAAGAACCGTACTTCCTACAACTGTTCATTGCGACCATCTGATACAGGCTAGAGTCGAAGGAGAGACAGACATTAGAGTTGCACTTGATGAAAACAGCGAAGTATTCAAGTTCCTTGAATCATCGGCAAAAAAATTTGGAATGGGCTTCTGGAAACCAGGCGCTGGCATAATACACCAAGTTGTTCTTGAAAACTATGCTTTTCCAGGCGGTTTGATGATTGGAACTGATTCTCACACGCCAAATGCAGGGGGTCTTGGGATGTTGGCAGTGGGAGTTGGAGGACTAGATGCAGCAGAGGTGATGGCTGGCTTTCCGTGGGAGCTTTTGTATCCAAAACGCATTGGTGTTTATCTGAAAGGTGAGCTAAATGGTTGGACTGCCCCTAAAGATGTGATACTTTACGTCGCATCAAATCTTACTGTTTCAGGCGGCACTAACGCGATAATAGAATATTTTGGACCAGGGGCTAGAACAATAAGCAGCACAGGTAAGGCCACTATAACAAACATGGGTGCCGAAGTTGGGGCAACATGCTCTGTCTTTCCATACGATGAAAGGATGGAGACTTACCTTAGAGCAACAGGACGAGAAAAATTAGCCGAGCTTGCAATCAAGCACAAGGATCTGCTTGTGGCAGATCCAGAAGTAGAGGCAAATCCAGAGAAGTATTTTGACAGAATTATTGAGATAGACCTGTCTGCACTTGAACCGCATATAGTTGGCCCCCATACTCCTGATCTTGCAAGACCGATTTCTCAACTTGCAGAAGACGTAAAGAAGAATGCATATCTTGATAACATTTCGGTAGCGCTGATTGGAAGCTGCACAAATTCATCATACGAAGACATGACAAGAGCTGCAAGCATGGCAGAACAAGCAAGAGTAAAAGGTGTCAAGGCAAAGATACCATTGCTTGTAACTCCAGGTTCTGAACAAATCAGAGCAACAATAGAAAGAGATGGGCAGATGGATACTCTCAGAGCAATAGGAGCAACTGTTCTTGCAAACGCCTGTGGGCCTTGCATAGGTCAGTGGAAAAGACCTGAGCTTAAACCGGGAGAACCAAACACAATAGTTACTTCTTTCAACAGAAACTTTCCTGGAAGAAACGATGGCAGAAGAGAGACAATGAGCTTCATGGGCAGTCCTGAACTGGTAATAGCCATGGCTCTTGGCGGAAGACTCTCTTTTAACCCTCTTAAAGACTGGCTTATTGCCACAGATGGTTCAAAGTTTAAGCTAGAACCTCCAAAGAAGGCACCTGAAGTTCCACAAAAAGGATTCCTAAGTGTAAAAGATGTGTATGTTCCACCAGCAGAAAACCCAGATGAAGTTGAAGTAATTATCAACAAATACAGTAATCGATTGCAGAAGCTTGAGTCATTTCCAGCTTGGGATGGAAATGATTTTGTCGAACTACCAATTCTGATCAAAGCAAAAGGAAAGTGTACCACAGATCATATTTCCCCTGCAGGATCATGGCTTTTCTATCGGGGTCATTTGGACAAAATAAGCGATAACATGTTTCTTGGAGCAGTTAATGGATTTAACAATGAAGTTGGAAAGGGAAGAAACATGCTTAGTGATAAAATTGAGGCCATACCACAGATAGCCAGGCAGTACAAAGAAAAGAATATGAAATGGGTTGTAATAGGAGACAATAACTACGGAGAAGGTAGCAGCAGAGAACATGCTGCAATGTCACCAAGATATTTGGGATGTGCTGTTGTAATAGCTAGAAGCTTTGCAAGGATCCATGAAACTAACTTGAAAAAGCAAGGCGTACTTGCTTTAACTTTTGAAAATCCAAGTGATTATGACAAAATAAAGGAAACAGACAGAATCAGTATAGTTAGACTATCGAATATTCAACGGGAAACGCCACTCACATGCTACATACATCATGAGGATGGAACAAAGGAGGAAATTAAGCTGAAACACTCTTACAACAATTTTCAAATAGAGTGGTTCCGTGCAGGTTCTGCTCTTAACATACTTCGCTTAAAATAGCATTTGATCATTCACATGGCTTTGAAGGGTAAAACAACCGAAGATTCAACAGAATCAAAAATTAGATAAAAATACCATAGATATTATCTAGTTCATGCAAAAATTTTGTTTCTAGTATATTTCATAATTGAAATCATCCAATAAATTAAAATATTTTGAAGTCGATTATAGTATATGAAAATAATCTCACGTCAAGAGATTTACGGAAAAGCAAAAGTTGGAACAGTGGCAGGACTTGTTGGTGGATTCGCTCTCTTTGTATCCTTATTTGGAATAGATTCACAACTTGGTGTAGCTCCAGGAACATTTTACATGATGCTTGGCCTTGCAATTGGGCTCCACGATATGCCAGCAATCATATTTGGCTTTATGGCTCATATGCTTACAGCAGCAACAATAGGTGCGTTGTTTTGCGTTTGTTCTACCCTGCATCGGATACTGTACATCACAAGTGTCTGGAAAGGCATCTTTGCAGGCGGTGTCACTGGACTTGAAGTGTATGCAATATTTTTCATACCAATAACATTGTTCCTTATGGTACCAACAATTGATGCAACGATTATTGATGGAAGCAAAACCGTTGTTGCAGCCAATGAAAGAATGGCAGTAACTATACTACGAGCAAACCTTGATCTGATAATGTGGGGCGCACTTGTACTGCATGTGCTTTACGGATCAATAATGGGATTGTTTAGCGGTATGATACTACATGAGGACTACAAAACTCCAAAAAAGAAAGCCACTGACATAGAATCGGAATCTATGCCTCCAACATAGATTCCTGCAATTTTTTGTGATTATTATGCTGGGACAAAAGTTTGATGCAAACGCGCTTTACAATAGAATTGTTCATTATTACATAGATAAAAAAAGCTATTCAAAGGAAAAAGCAAACGCAATAGCACAAACAATAGTAGCAAGAGAGATGCAACGACGAATCTGCAAAAACATAAAATGTAAACATTCAATGGACAATCATGTTAGAGCACAAGAAACCTGTCTTGTCTTGGATTGTAGTTGCCGACGCTTTGTCAGATAGACCTTTAGACCTTAAGAATCATCTTGCCAAATTGATTACTTGATTCAATTTTTTTATGTGCAAGAAATGCATCTTTCAGATCAAAGACTTTGTCAATCACAGGTCTAATCTTTCTTGATTTCATAAATTTGTGAAGAGAGATGAGTTGTGATTTTGTTCCAAGGTAGGCTCCGATAATCTGTGCCTCTTTACTGTAAAAGGCGCGTATGTTTATTGTAACATCTGATCCAGATGTGGTGCCGCATGCAAGCATCTTGCCACCAACTTTAAGAGCCTCTATACTAACAGGCCAAGTTTTGGCGCCTACATGGTCTATGACTGCATCAACGCCCTCATTCTTAGTATATTTGAGAACTTGGGCAATAACATCTGATTTGCTCCTGTCTATGACAAGATTAGCACCCAGCCTCTTCGCTCTTCTAACTTTATTTGCGCTAGAAGCCACGGTAATAACTTTGATCCCTTTTGCTTTGGCCAAAAGTATGGATGCAGAACCAACACCACTATTTGAACCCCAAATTAGTATGGTATCGCCTTTCTTGCAGTTTGACCTTTCTAACATGTTCCATGCAGTCAAATAAGATACATTAAGAGCACAAGCTTCTGCATCAGAAAGCCATGCTGGTTTTCTAATTATATTTGAGTATGGAACTTGAATAAACTCTGCATAACCACCATGATACTTGCCAAAACCACCAATAATCGTGTATGAGATACGTGGAATGTCACTTTTTATGGCAGGATAAACAACAACCTTTTCACCTTTTTTGAAATCTCCAAAACTCTCCATCAAAGTACCACAAACGTCACAACCTAAAACATGTGGAAACGAAACCTTCCTTCCCGTCAGTCCTTTTCTAACCCAAATGTCAAGGCGATTTACTGCGCAACAACTTACCTTGATTATTGCATGACCACTTTTGGGTCTAGGACGTGCTATTTCTTCATATGATAAAACGTCTGGTCCACCATGCTTTCTAATTACAACTGCTTTCAATGGTTAGGTGATTACAAAATCACTATTTTAGGTTGTGCATACCCCGCAGGTCTTTTGCAAATGGTTCAAGGATTGCTGGAACCTGAAAAGCAATTGAATCCTTCAAAGACAAACCTGTTTCCTTTTTCTTATTCCATACATTGGAATTGAATTCGACTATCTCTTTTGTGAATTTTGTCAGGTCCTCTTTATTTTCTGGTTCAACAAATCTTTCTTTATGAATGGTTTTGTCAGAATAGAGAGATTGCCACAGATAATCTGTGATAAATGGAGTAATTGGTGCTAGCAGGCGCAATATGCTAGAAAATACCTTGTGTAGGGTGTATATGGCGCCATCTCTTTCCTCATTTGAAAATCCAGTTCCATAGGCACGCCCCTTTACAATTTCTATATAATGTGCAGCAAAGAGATTCCAAGTAAATTCTCTGATTGCTGTAGCAGGAATGAAAAAGTTGAATTCACTATATCCTTTTTTGCATTCCATTATAAGCTTATCAAGCTCAGAAAGAATCCATTTATCTGTAGCACCAAGTTTTCCTGATTTTAATACTGGGAATCCAGAAAGAAATCTTGAAACATTCCAGAATTTACTAAGGAATTTTTTTGTCGATTCAATTTTTTGCTCTGAACATCTAAAATCATACCCAAGATTGATCTCGCTTGCACTCCAGAATCTAAATGTGTCAGCACCAAATTTTTGTATGATAGGTAAGGGGTCTATCACATTCCCTTTGCTCTTACTCATCTTTGTTCCATGTTCATCTACTCCGTATCCCATTATCCAAGCTTCTGACCAAGGTGCCTTGCCAGTAAGCTGTTCGCACCTTAGTATGGTGTAGTAGAGCCATGTTCTTACGATATCCTTAGACTGGGGTCGTATGGTTGCAGGATATGTCTTTTTGAAAAATTTCTCATCATGCTTGTATTTTGACACAAAAAGTGGCGAGACACTAGAGTCCATCCAAGTATCAAAAGTTCTTTCTTCACCAACAAAACTGCTTGCACCACATTTTGTACACTTTGTTATAGGAGCACTATCTTTCCATGGTTTGTAGTATTTTCCTGGTTCTGGTACATGTGGTTCAGAACACTTCTTGCAATACCATATGGGAATCTCAGTACCATAGTATCTTCTTCTTGATATGGGCCAGTCAATCGAGATGGAATCCAGCCAGTTCATAAGAATCTGTTTATGCATAGGGGGATGAAAGATTATTTTTGAGCCAATTTCTCTAATTTTCTCTACCGAATCCTTCTGTTTTAGGTAATATTCTTCCATGGGTATTATCTCAATAGGAATCTTGCTTCTCTCAGATACAGGAGTGCGATGATTAATGTTCTCTATTTTTTCCACAAAGCCTTGATTCTGAAGATCTTCAGTTATTTTTTCTCTGGCTTGCTTTACCTTTAATCCAGCATATGTTCCAGCAACCGCTGTCATACGCCCCTCCTTTCCAACCGCTACAATTTCTGGCAACTTCAGTTCTCTAAAAAGCGCAACATCATTTTGGTCACCATAGCTACATACCATGACAATTCCAGACCCAAACTCTTTTTCTGCAGAAGGATGTGTCCCGATTTCAACTTCTCTGTTTACTAACGGTATTATTGCTTTTTTGCCAACAATATCTGAATACCTTTGATCTTCTGGGTTGACAATTATGGCCTGACATGAACACAAAAGTTCTGGCCTTGTACTTGCCACTGTAACGGTTTTGTCAGTATTTTTTATTTTAAATTTCATGTAAACTAATTTTGTTGGAATCTCCATGTAAGTTATTTCAGCATCAGCAATAGTGGTACCAGTAACCCAGTCATAGTTATTTGGTCTGTTTGCAAGATAAATCAACCCTTTTTTCCAAAGCTCGATAAATGTTGATTGAGTTAGTATACGATATTCCTCAGAATCTGTTCTATAATGATCTGAAAAATTTCCACTGATGCCAAGATTTTTCATGATCTGGATCATCTCTGCCTCCAACTCATCTAATGCCGTTGCGCACATTTTCAAAAACTCTCCCCGTTCTGTTTCACGCATTTTGATATTGTACTTTTTTTCTGTGTACATCTCTACAGGCAAACCGTTTCTGTCTGTGCCAATTGGGAAAAAGACATTTTTGCCAGCCATTCTCGCTGTTCTGGCAATCATATCTATCTGTGCGTAATGTGCGGCTGCGCCTATGTGCCAAGGTCTTCCTGATGGATATGGTGGTGGCGTATCTATAACAAAAATATCGCCTTCTGGTTTAAAGTCGTAAATATGCGAATCCTGCCATTGCTTTAGAATATTTTTTTCAATCTCTGGGTTCCATGCAATCTCTTTGATCTTCGGTTTCATACTCTAAGATTTGGAGATATGAGATAAAATATGAGCTCCTTTGTTGTATCCTTCGTAAATATAAACGCCAACTGCCTCTATGTTTGCCGGCATCTTTGGAATAAGAAGCCTTATTATTTCTGTAGAAAGGCTTTCTACTGTTGCTTCTCCATCAAGCAGATACGTTGTGTCTTTTGGAACCTGTAAATCAAACATGCCTTTTGGTCCCTTAAATGCAATTCTGTAGTGTATATTGTCTTCTTTAACAAGATATTTTTTGTTGATGAAAAACTTGTGATCAAGAGTAGAAATTATTTCCTTGATGGTTTTTTTTGCATCACTAAAATCTATTAGCAAGTTATTTTTCATTTCTCCAACAAGCTCAACCATCACAGAAGATGTATGTCCATGAAGTATTGAACATTTTTCAACCAAGGGAAGAATATGCGCGTAATCAAATGCAAACGATGGATCTTCAATGAAGATAGATCCTGTTTGAACTTCTCTTGTTTTGTATAATATGATGTCTTCTAGTTCTTTTATTTGAGCAGCATATTTTGGATGACCAATTGCGATTATCTTTGTGTCTGGAAGATCATTTTTTATTTCCTTGTACTTTGTTATGTCTTTTTCATCATCTATTACTTCTATGAGACCTTTTTCTGTCTTAAAATCAACCACAGCCTTTTTTCCATTTTTAAGAGTTAGCTCGTAATTGTATTCGTATTTTATATCCAAAAATGAGAGCATCTGTGCTATTGAAAGTTCTGTTCTTGTTCTCAAAAGATTACCTTTCCTATCAGTATATCTGAAATCAGAATCTAAAATTGCAGAACCACTAGCCATTTGAAAAATTTGGATACTTATCTGTATATAAATTCTGTACAGAATTAAAGTTAAAAATTAAGACTAATGTCTAACTTGTTCAAGTTAATGAATTTAGGATTAGTGCAAGATTAATGTCGTTTTGAGTTATTCCGCCGGCATCGTGTGTTGTCAAATCAACTTTGACTTTATTATAGACATTAAACCATTCTGGGTGATGATTCATCTTTTCTATATGTAATGATGCAGTGCACATGAATCCAAAGGCTTCAATAAAGTCCTTAAAGACAAAATCTTTGTGTAACTTACCGTTGACTACACTCCAGCCAGGTAAATTTGCTAGCTCTTTTTTGATTTGTTCATCTGATAACTTTGTTAGCGCCATGGTTTTTTTTCGCAATTCCACTATTTAACTGTCAAAATGCCGCAACTAACTTAGGGTGGTTTTTTTATCTTATACGAAATGGCAGATCAAGACAAACTGCACAAACAGATGATTAAATCAATACAAAATGTAGTTGTTGATAGAAAAATTGGAATAGCTTTTTCTGGTGGTGTAGATAGTTCTCTTCTTGCAAAAATCTGTAATGACTGTGGATATGAAATTACGCTATTAACTATTGGGTTTGAAGACTCACACGACGTAAAATATTCAAAAGAAATAGCCAAAATGTTTGGCTATGACCACAAAATCGGAAAAATCTCACCAAAAACGTTTCCAGAAATATCTAAAAAGATCATTAAAACAATAAAAACTGATAACCTCTCTTGGAATGAAAATTGTATTGCATTTTACCACGTAGCAAAACTTGCAAAACGTCATGGCATCACTAAAGTGCTTACAGCAAATGGAATTGATGAGCTTTTTTGTGGTTATAATGCATATAGAGATGCAATAAAACAAGGCAAGAATGGTGCAATGAAGCTAACGGAGTCAAAACTTGAAAATGAAATCAATATGATGAAAGCAGTTAACACAATAGCATCAGAATTTGGTGTTCAGATAATACAACCATTTCTGTCATCAGAATTTATTAATTTCTCAAAAAAAATTTCTGTTGAAGAAAAAATACATGGACCAGATGATCTAATAAGAAAACACATAATTCGAGATCTTGCTTTCAAGATTGGCATTCCTCAAGAGGTATCGTATAAGCGTAAAAAAGCTTTGCAGTATGGCTCGCTTATTCACAAAACTATGATGAAGCTCAAGTAAACTTGGAGCACGTTTTTGTTACTGTGTTATAGACATTTTTGATTATTGTACTAGATGCTCCAAGCTGGTTCTCTGGAACAAAAATTCGTTCTATTTCTTTTGTGGTAAGATGAGCTGAAATACCTCTAGATTTTTTTATAGCATGCAAAAATTCCATTTCAGAATCAGATGCTTTAAAGGCTATTCTTTGAATATCTCTATAGGCCTTAAATCGCGGAACGCCTTTTTTGATTAATGCATCAAGCACAAATTCAGAAAAAATCTGGCCTTTTGTCATTTCTAGGTTTTTTCTAATCCTGTCTTTGTTTACATACAGATTCGAAAGAATTTTTATCATCGCTTCTAACATCTCGTCTAACAAAATCGAGCTTGTTGGAAGAGTAAATCTTTCGTTTGCAGAGTTGGAAAGATCTCTCTCATGCCATAGTGGTATGTTTTCAAATGATACATTAATCTGACTTCGTAGCATTTTTGAAAGTGAAGTTACACGTTCACTTTTTACAGGATTCCTCTTTACAGGAACCGCACTGCTTCCCATCTGCCCTTTTTTGAAGGGTTCTGCAGCCTCGCCAATTTCTGTTCTCTGCAGATTCCTTATTTCAACTGCAATTTTTTCTAGGGTAGCACCAATCAGCGCAATACAAAATACATACTCTGCATATCTTTCTCTTGGGATTACCTGCGTTGTAACCTCTGCTGGATAAAGTGAAAGTTTCTTTGCAACTCTTTTCTGAACCTCTAATGCTTTTGTGCCCATAAGTGAACCTGTTCCCACCACACCAAGAGTTTTACAGATCAAAACTCTCTCTTTACACTGCTCTATTCGCTCTATGTGTTTTGACATCTCTAAAGCCCAATTTGCAAATTTAAGACCAAATGATATGATACTTGCATGTTGGCCATGAGTTCTTCCTACGGCTGGCATGTCTTTGAATCTCATTGCAAGCTTTGCTAAAATGATTGCTAGTCTTGCAACCTTTGGTTCTATAATTGCAAGTGCATCCCTGATCTGCATGGAGTTACTTGTATCTACCAAGTCATTACTTGTAAGACCATAATGTACCCAAGGTTTTGCAGTAGGCTTGCAACGCTCGCTTAAAGCTTCTACCAAAGCTGCAGTATCATGATCGCTTTTTGCTTCAAGCTGCCTGACCCTTCTTGCAGATATCTTGCCTGATCGCGCCGTTTTTGCAATGTTTTGTGCAGCATCTTTTGGAATCATACTAATTTCTGACTGTGATTCTGCTGTAGTCGCTTCAATGTCAAGCTGATACTGTATTTTCTTTTGGTCATCAAAAATTTCACGCATTTTTATGGTGCCATATCGTCCACCATCAATTGGCAAAATAGGCATAGTAAATTTGAACCAAATTAGGAAAATAAACCTACTTATGATTTAAATTGTACAGAAGCGCGATTTTACCGATCAGTATGACATCACTAATTCCAAAAAAAGTTGGTAATATGGAGTATAGAATTGAAGCTGATTCAAATCGTGGAATGAAAGTTCCTGTCACCATATATGCAGATGAAGGATTGTTACAAAAAATGATGACAGATAGAACAATCACTCAAGCAGTAAATGTCTCTACTTTACCTGGCGTTCAAAAACATGTGGTGGTTTTGCCTGATGGACATGAAGGATATGGTTTTCCCGTTGGGGGAGTTGCTGCCATGGATTCGGAAGAAGGAATGATCAGCCCTGGTGGTGTTGGTTATGATATTAATTGTGGGGTAAGACTTTTGCGAACAAACCTTAATGAAAAAGATCTAAGACCCAAACTCAAAGAACTTGTCATCGAGCTTTTCAACTCAATTCCATCAGGAGTTGGTTCAAAAGGAGCCATAAAATTAAATTTTTCCCAGCTTGACGAAGTTCTTGTAAAAGGAGTACAATGGGCCATTGACAATGGATACGGTACAAAAGATGACGCAGAAGTATGCGAAGAAAATGGACAAATAAAAAACGCAGATCCAAGCAAAGTTTCTCCAACCGCCAGAAAACGAGGCGCTCCACAGCTTGGAAGCCTTGGTTCCGGAAATCATTTCCTTGAAGTACAGAAAGTGCTAGAAATACATGACAAGGAAGCTGCAAAAAAGATGGGAATATACAATGAAGGACAGGTGACCGTTTTGATACACTGTGGTTCAAGAGGTTTTGGGCATCAAGTATGTAGTGACTATCTGAGAACCTCAGAGCAAGCATTACAAAAATATGGTATTAGTTTGGCAGACAGAGAACTTGCATGCGTTCCAAATACATCAGAAGAAGGAGAGTCTTACAGGAAGGCCATGTTTACTGCCTTAAACTTTGCATGGAGTAACAGACAGATGATAACACACTGGACAAGAAAAGCCTTTGAACGCATTTTCAAACAATCAGAGTCAGACTTGGGTATGAAACTTGTCTATGACGTAGCTCACAATATAGCAAAAGTGGAAAAACACAAAATCGATGGACAGCTAAAATCTGTTGTGGTTCACAGAAAAGGTGCTACAAGAGCATTTCCCGCAGGTAGAGACGAAATCCCACAAAAATACAAGGAAGTGGGTCAACCTGTTTTTATTCCCGGTTCCATGGGAACTGGTAGCTGGATTCTTTTGGGTAAACCAAACTCTATGGAACTTACTTTTGGCTCAACAGCTCATGGTGCAGGAAGAATGATGTCAAGGTCTGCTGCTCGTCGTAGCTTCACTGATGCCCAAGTTCAAAAAACGCTTAGCGATAAAGGAATTTTCATAAAAGCTCTCACAAGAGAAGGAGTTGTCGAAGAAACACCAGAGGCGTACAAAAATGTTGATGCTGTGGCTAACGTTTCACATGAAATTGGGATAGCTACAAAAGTAGCAAAACTTGTTCCGATAGGAGTGATAAAAGGTTGACTGAAGAAGACAAGGAACTAGAACTACTAAAGGCAAAACGTCTGCTTGAGATGCAAAAAAACATTTCAAAGCAACAAAAGCTAGAGGAAAAGGCCGCAAAACAAAAGCCTGAGCCAAATATTCTTTCTCCAAGAGAAACTGTGATAAAACAACTTGGCTACAGAGGTCTAGAAGTTCTTGAAAATGCAGAATCGCAATTTCCAGAAGAAACTAAATTAGTTGTAGACAAGCTAGCTGAGCTTATACAGTCAGGAGAAGTTACGGAAACAATTGATGGTGGAAAACTTCTTACACTTTTCAGATCTGTGGGAATTCGGGTTCGTGTACAAACTACCATAAATGTTGAACAGGATGGAAAGCTTGTCTCATGGTCTGACAAACTAAAAGAAGGCAGAACAATGGAAACGCAAGAAAACCCGGACCAACAATCCGCTGAACAGAATTCATCTTAAACTTCATTGTAATTATACACATATTATTATGGGCAAACAAGAAGAGAAAAACTATTGAAACCTCTTGTTGCAGAATTTATTGGAACTTTTGCATTTTTATATGTAGTTACAGCAGCTGCTGTTTTACAAGCAGGTCTTCTGGGAATTACCATTGCTCACCTAGTAATATTCACTGTAATTGTGTACTCTTTTCAAACCATCTCTGGTGCTCACTTTAACCCAATAGTATCTATAATTTTCTGGATTCGCAAACAAATTAGCACAAGAAGTTTTGTAGAATATATTGCAACTCAGCTCACAGCTTCAGTCTTTGCAAGTCTTGTACTTTCTGTTACGCTAGGAAAAGGGACCAACCTTGCTCCAACATTGCCCGCAAGTGGTATGGCACAAGAAAGCTTTTTTCTTGAAATTTTGCTCACATTCATTCTATTATGTATCATACTCTTTGTCTCACAAAGTCACAATAGACGCATATCAAGAGGTCTACTTGGCATCGCAGTGGGAAGCACGATTGCTTTTGATGTATTCTTTGGTGCGCCTATATCTGGTGCTTCGATGAACCCTGCTAGGACATTTGGCCCTGCTGTCATGAATTTGAATTTTGAATATTTTTACATCTATGTTATTGCACCACTGATTGGAGGACTTTTGGCACTTTTGACATTTTATTTAGTTAAGGAAAAAAACCAGCTAAAGAATAATAAAGCATGATTAATCGATCTGTAATTTTTGAAATTGCTACTACTAACTATGAAAGTGATAGAAAACTTGTTTCTTCAATAATGGAGGATCTTCAATCGTTGTGTGGAGTAGTTGATGGCTTTTTACTTAGCAACCCTGTGGAAAAATTCGGATGGACATTTTTTAAGATATTGTTCAAAGGAGAATTGCTTTCTGGTATGCAACGAAAGCTCGCCGATAAAATAATGATCTCAAAAGGTAAAAAACCTGAAGAGAAATTTACTGACTTTATCACAAAACTCTTTGAGTCCAAGAACTGTAAGGTAAGGATGAAACTCCTAGAAGGCTAGACCCTTCTTCCTCGTTTGCCGCCCTTCTTGCGGGTCGTATCATGGGGTATTGGTGTGACATCATCTATTCTTCCTATCTTAAAGCCGCCTCTTGCTAGGGCTCGGATTGCTGCCTGTGCGCCAGGACCGGGTACTCTTGCACCAACCCCCCCTACCGCTCTAACCCTAATGTGAAGACCGGTAAAGCCCTTGTCATGAGCAACCTCTACCACTGCACCTGTAGACTTCATTGCAGCATATGGTGATGATTCGTATCTGTCAGCATTTACATGTCTTCCACCTGAACTGATTGCCACAGTCTCAGCACCTGAGAGGTCTGTTATATGAACAATAGTATTGTTGTAACTACTGTAGATATGGGCAATTCCCCACTTTTCTTTGGTTTCGTGTCCAGACAATATTTTCCAAAGCCTTGGATGGGTTTAAAAAACATTAGGATTTGAAATGAAGCCAACCGCAATTTTTGATAGTTGTAATTTTATTTTTTTCTTGGTAAATTACATTTCTACCTTTTGTCACATATCCAATCTCAAACAAGGGAATCTTTTGCGTCCGTGATATGTGTCTGATCTTTGATAAATTATTTTGTGAAACAGTAGCAACAATTTCATATTCTTCACCTCCACAAAAAACAAGATTAGTTAATTTGATTTTATTTTTTTTGGCAAACTCTTCAACTTCTGGCTTAGTAGGTAGTTTTGTTATAACAAATTTTTTACCACTCTGCCTGCTCATCTCATTTAGAGTGTTAGATAAGCCATCACTTGAATCCATAGCAGATGAAACATAGTTAGCAATTTTTAGACCAAACTTCAGTTTTGGCGCAGGCATGAAAACCAACTGCTTACATTTTTTGGCTAATTTGGAATCAGCTTTAAGATGATTTAGAATAACTCGTAGTCCAGCAGAAGAATATCCAAAAGGACCAGATGTGATAATGACGTCATTTGACTTGGCTCCACTTCTATTTACTATTTTTTTACCAATTCCAAACATAGAAACCTCAATAACAAGCTCTTTTCCTTCGTTTACATCACCACCAATTATTTTAACGTCAAACTCTCTTGAGGCTTTAATAAAACCAGCAGACAGCTCATTTATTTTAGATTTGGAAAACCTTCGTGGAATTGTAAGAGAAATAGTGGCATATCGAGGTTTTATGCCCTTACATGCAAAATCACTAACACAAGCAACCACACTCTTTCTTGCAATATCTCTGATTTTCATGCCTGCTGGAACATCTGTACTTTCAACCAGCATGTCAGATTTGGTTACAAAGGTGGTTCTACCCATCTTTAAAACCTCTACATCTTCAGGTACAAACTTTGATTTTCTTCCAAAGCGTCGCTGAAAAATTCTAATTATTTCTGTTTCGTCTAGCTTGTTCATAGCTTTGTTTTACCAACCCTGTAGCTTGTTTCTGAATCGATTTTGCTTTATCCAGATCAGTTGATTCTGTTGATATTCTTACAATATGTTCCGTATTTGACTGTCTTACTAGTACCCAGCTATCTTCATCAATAATTGATTTTACACCATCAACCGTGATTAGCTGGCTATAACGTTCCTTCATCTTCTCAGCTAGAATCTGTAATGTCTTTTCATGAAATGCTGCTTCTACGTCAACTTTTGTTCGTAGCTGCAAATATCCTTTCATGAATTTCATAACTTCAGTAAAGGTCATGGTTCTAAGCATGGTTGCTACAAGTCCACTAGTTAAGAGACCATCGCGGCACATGTTGAACTCTGGTAGTATAAATCCTGCACTGCTCCCTTCGCCACCAGCTTGAGAATTTGTTTTAATCATTAAATCTACTACATTTGCCTCTCCCACTTTGGATCTGTGAACTTGACCTCCATGGTCTTTGATAAATCTCTCAATTGAAACACTTGTATCAATACTAAGCACAAATCGTTTGTATCCCATCTCAAGAGCTTTTGCTACACCAAGGCCAAGCGCAATATCAGATGTCTGTTTTTTACCATCCATTACAACAACCAATCTGTCGCCATCAAGATCAAATGCAAATCCAATATCACATTTTTTTGTGACTGAAATCAATTCATTTAGATTCTCCGTGGTGGGATCAGGACCGTGTGAAGAAATTCCAGGTTTTTCATTTATTGTTTGTATGTCACACCCTATCTTTTCAAGTAATTTGGGAGCCACATCAAAAGCAGCCCCTCCACCAACATCAACCGCAACTTTTGGTGATCCTTCAACATTTCCAATTAACCTTGTTGCATCTGATATGTAATTGAAATTAATTTGTGACTCGGAGCCGATTTTTTCTTTTGAAAATTTATTTTCCTTTGTGATCTGTTCAAGTTCTGATTCATTGATCCCTCTTCCTTCTACTATAAACTTGAGGCCGTTCCACTGTAAAGGATTGTGGGAGGATGTGATTATTAGCCCCGCCCCATATTCTCTTGACTCCCTAAAGACAACAGGTGTTGGCGCTATTCCTAAATTATATACATCAATGCCTCTTTCCATCAGTGATGCAAGTGCAGTCTCGCTCAGAATTTTACTTGAAGGTCTTGTGTCGTGACCTACAACACATTTTTTTGATTTTACTAACACAGAAAAGTTCTGACAAAATTTGATTACATCGTTAAGGTTGAGATCTTGACCAAAAATTCCTCTCACCCCAGAGATGGATACTTTCAACGAATCCAAAGCACAAAGGCTTTTTATAAACTCTGATGGCAAAGCGAACCATTGCCTCGATAGCTCAGCCTGGTAGAGCGAACGCCTCGTAAGCGTTAGGTCGTGGGATCGAATCCCACTCGAGGCTTTATCTGCTTAGTACTATTGTCATGAAACTAAACTTCATTGTGGATCAAAATTTTAAATTAAATTTTTTAATCAACCAAGAGCTCTAGAATGTTTGTGTGTATGTGGTCTTTCTCCCGGGTATTTTCTTCTCATATGAGCAGATGGTCTTCCATAAAGTAATTCCATGAACCACGCTTCATGCTCAATCTCTTCTCTTAGGATATCTTTTGCCACATCATAGGTTGCAGGATCTTTTCCGTACGTCATATTGCATACTTTATTCCAGTTTACAATAGCGCCTTGTTCTGCTTTAAGACACTTTTTCATTATTTCGGTGAGATCCGTCTTGTTGGGCGGTAATTGCAAAAATTCACAACCAGACATCCTAATAAACTCCTGTGCGTCGTTTGGCAAGCTTCCTCCAAGCTCATAAATTCTTGATAAAATAGATTCAAAATGGCTCAAATCTTCTAATCTTGCATCTTCGACTACTCCCTTTACTCCCTCACCTTCTACGCCAGTGCAGTGCATTCTTAGATTAGTGAAATAATAATATGCGGCAAATTCTACTGAGGCATTAATTATTAATTGTTTGACAAGCTCATCAACGTTAACGCCATTTTGTTTTAATATATTTACTCCAACAACATCTGGTTTTTCTTTAGACATACAAGCACCTTTCTAAAACCGAATACATAATAAAATTTAAAGATATCGTTAAACTGCATTCATGAAAATACAGAAGTTATAGAGCCGAGCTATCTGTCTTGGGTTCATCTAAGCTTTCAAGATCCACTTCAAGTTCTTTTCCTAACCCCTTCCACCATACAGAAACCTCAGTCATCTTTTTCCTCTCAACTTACATCGAAATCCGCCTTTATAGATCTGTCGATGCGTTGATTCCTGATTATTTTTAAATAAAGATGAGTTTAGCTGCACTGCTAAGTAATTATTACAAAAAATTCACATCTAAAATTTCTAAATTATTTACCATGCTTTTTCTTTTTTCTACGATATATGTTGATTACAACTGCACCAACAGCACACACCCAGAATAGAGGCCATATTGGACCACCTTCTCCTCCACCAAACATTGCATAGATCATTCCACCTATGAATGCAAAGCCAATGAGTTCAAGCGCTTTTATGTTCAATGTATATAATCTAGGATGCTAATTAGCTCAAAAAGATATATTGTTTTGAGTTGCACACCTTTTGTGGACAAATATCTTCTTGTTGTCTTAATGTTACTATTAGCAGGAGCAGGAATAGGAGCAGCCAAGCAGCAGTGGCCTCTTTTCTACACCATGATTGGTGGCTCAATTATAGTGATAATCTATAATGCAAGACAAAATAGAAAGAAACACGACCAAGAAAAGAATTTTGAAAAGAAGAAATAAATTTTAAAGTTCCAGACCAAACGAGTCTGCAAGACTCTGGAATTTTTTGTATGACTCCAAGTATTGTTTACCTTTTGGGGTTATGACAAAGGTATGTTTGCCATCATACTCAATTTTGTTTATAAGTTCAGCCCCAGTAAGGTTATCAAGAAATTTACCAAGTCTTGAATGTGATAGGTTTGCTTTGGTCAAAAGCGATGTAATGTTTATTCCACTTGCACCACTTTGCTCGGTAACCGTAAGCAAATCACTAACTATCTGAATACTGGTTCTATAAACCACCATATCTATGGCGAGTATATAATACGGTGATATAAGGGTATTACTCAGATCAGATAAATATCGATCCTGTTGCTTTGGTTGCATTGTCTGAAGCAACATCAGTTCCTTGGGTTCAGGATTTTCTTGGAGTAGGGTATAGATACTATGACCTTAGAATGAATGTTTTTCCGCTCTTTCCAGATAAAAAACAAGCAAACAAGGTCTGGCAGGATGTAATAAATTGGTGGCCAGATCCTTCAATTAAGATTAGGTTTGTTGAAATCGGAGATGACTATTGGTTTATGTTGAGTGGGGATTCACCCTTTCCTGAAAAAAACAGATCATTTTTCAAGCTTTTAAAAAAGTCAGAGCACTATGAACGATTCAAAAAGGGACATGAAGGGGAAGCTTATTTAAGATTTGGAGTTTATAGACAAAAAGACAAGTTCTTTCATGTAGAACTTTTAAAAAAGAAAAAACTTGTCACTGACATCAAATTTTTACAAGAAAGTGAAGTAAAAGATGATGCTCTGGCATGGAATTGCCTTTACAGCAACAAATACAAAAACAAAGTAGAATGAGTTTTATTTCGTCCTGATGAAATAAATCTGTGGACTTCAAATGTGTTCAAGATTGTTCAAAGTGTTGTATTGAAAGAGAATATTATCCAACAAAAAAATTTGGTAAAGTCGGTGTTCTAATTTTGCCAGAAGAAAAAAATGTGATAGAATCGCTTGCAAAAAATCTTGGTCTAAACATTACAATATTACCTCGTATCGGCGTGTCACATGAAAAGTCTGATGCGCCTACACAGGTGATTGCATACCAACTTATGGGAAAGGAATCAAATGGTAATACATGCCCTTTTCTGGATACGGAAAGTGCCGAAAGATCTCCTCATGGAGGCTATAAATGCAAGATATATCAAAACAGGCCTCTTGCTTGTAGAGCATATCCAGTGATTGAATCCTCCCCTATTATTTTAGATTCAAAATGTAAATTCTGCGAAAATTGTGGTACTACTGCTGGAAATGTTAATCAGGAATTAGAATCACTTGTTAAAATCAAAAACAAGATGATAACAAGCGCCCCCTTCGTCTGGAGATATGCTACTGGAACAGGCAATGAACCAAATAAAAATGAAATTAAGACTGGCTGGTTTTTAGAAGTCTAGGGTTTGCCCACTCTTTCATGGGTTCCCGGATAGAAATCAGAAATTTTTTGAGAGTAACACTTGCCGCACAAAAATCCTTTGATGTTCCATTGTTCCATTGGATGATATCGATGATCCAATGATTCGCCACAAATAGAGCATTTTTCATCTTCTTTTCCCAAATTGAATCCAATCGATTATTTTCGCTATAAAAATCATGTTAAATAGGACTATTTTATAGGATAAGCTGCGGTAGACTGGATGGCTAGATGCGGACCTCCTGCAAGAGACCTGTCGGTCACCCATCTGCCGCTTTGTGTATAAGAAAAACCTAGAAAAGATCTTGAACTATCTTTTTAATACCTATCATCTCGTCTTCTTCTTGCTTTATCTTCTTTTCAATAACTCGTATCATCGAGTCCTGCCATACACTGTGTGAAAAAAAGTTGTGATAGGTATTTGCAGCAACCATCTCATCATCAACCACGGTATCTTCCAAAAATTTTGTCGCTACGGTATCTGTGAGTTTTAAAATTCGGTAGTTTAGTTTAACGCTCTTGAAAATAGGTTCAATCCTTGAAATATCCTCTTTAAAGTCTCCTTTAGTCAGCAAAATTTTCTCATGTAAGATCTTAAAGTATACTGCAACAAAGAACAATGTTGCATATCTTTTTGTCTTGTGACCTCCCTTCTTTCCATAATTCAGTGCTTTTTTAGCATACTCTTTTATAAGATAAGGATACAAAAGCAGTCTACAATCATCTTTTAGCTTCTCATTGAATATCTCATCATATTTACTTCCACGTGGTAAAAATTGTGCAGGTGAACTATACGATTCGGTAGGTCGCTGTTCAATTCCAGCTACCAGTGCCTGTATGGCATCCTTTGCAACAATTACTTTTTTGTGGTTTTCGGGAAGATATTTGTTGTATATTAGGTCTCCTCTAAACTCACTTTGTTGTGATTTAGTTTTGCTATCAAAAGAGCCAGCTTGAATTTCGTAAAAATACCCAAAGTTTTCCATCTGAGATTTTATTGATTTGTGAAAATCCATAAGAGAAACTAGGTCTTTTCCTCTCACTGAATTCTGGGAGTTTCTATATTTTGTAATGTTATTCTGATCCCGTTCATCAGCAGCCTTGATTATGGTGACGGTGATGCTTCCTTCTAGGTTATGGGTGCGTTTTGCATGATCTAAAATAGAGTTTGATGTCTGTGCTCCATTTACTATTTGAGGTGCATACAGCATCAGCGTATTGTCCTCAAGTTCCTCAAAGTCACTTACTACGATAGTGATTCCATTATTATAATAGAAGAATTTGTCAGGAGACTCTTGGAGGGTTTCTCGTATTCCTTTGTTTACTGTGGTTTTGAATTGCATCCACTGTCTTATATTAGACTCAAAAACATAATCGCGATTTTTTGTTACAAAGTTTGTTAGTTCTCTTAATTTTAAAATTCCAAGTAAAGTATTGTGGTATTTCAGCTTACTTTCAAGTCTAATTGTTGCCTTTTTACCAGATGCTGGCTTTTTTATCCTGTCCCAAAGTCGTTGGATTATAGTATCAATGTCATATACCTCAAACGATTCTTGATTCTGATACTCAACTTTTTGATCCGTTACATACACGCATTCTACTTTCAGATTCTTATCACGAATCTGAGTTACAAGATGAGCTAGTTCGGGCCGCATCTTTGTGATGTCACGGTTTTGTAAGTTTTTCACATCTTCTTTGAATTTGGCAATTGCCTCCATAGAATGAGATGTGCCGTATTTTGATTGGAACAAGCGTATGTTGCCTTCAGAAAAATCAACGGGAAGATATGCATCTATGCCTAAATCATTTGCACCATCAATTATGGCGTCTGTTGCATCATCTTCTGTGGCTTCAAAAACTCTTGTAAGTACCCATTGCAAGAAGTTGTTTCCTTTTTCTACATCATTTTGAGCATTTTCAGCATATTCTTTTATGCTGTTTCGTATGTTTTGTGCAAAACCCTCAAGCGGTTGTCCATTTGTAGATTGAAGTAAAACAGGACGTGCACCTGGAATGTATTCCAATAGGCCATTGGATCTGTCTACCAAATCAGCATGATTAGAAAATCATGTATTTAGAGAAGTTGGTTATTATGTTATAATCATAAAGAAGGTGAGGAAGGGATTCGAACCCCTATAGATTCGCTCTGCAGGCGAACGCATAGCCGCTCTGCCACCTCACCGTAATCAGAAAAGTCAACGATAAACAATTAAATCTTTTAGATCAGAATTTTGCAAATGGTTTTGCGGCAAGTCTTACATCCTCTGCCTTAACTGTCTTTCTGCCAGCATGCACTGACATATCTACCGCACTTTTGGCTATTGTAATACCAATTTCCTCAAGAATTCTTCTTAATTCGTCCGCAGATTCATCACTAACTCGTTCCGCCCCTGACTTTTTTAAAATACGATACATTACAGAAAGGCCAAATTCTGACGCTGTCATAAAGTGATTTTTCTCTACCTTTGATAAAAGACTTAGAGTGGAAAAAAACCTACGCAAGAATCGATTTCTACAGACTATTTTAAGGAGAAAATTAAAGGTTTGTTATGAGCTGGCTAACAGATGCCCACATTCATCTCTCTGACGAAGAATATTCACGGGATATGTCATCTATTCTTACAAGCATGGAGAAGATGAAAATACGCGCTTGTTGTGTATCGATGGATCTTCAAAGCTCAGCAAAGACACTTGAGCTAGGTCAGAAAAGCCGACTTGTACTGCCTTTTGTTGGAATGCATCCTGAAAAGGCAGCAGATGATTTGGAACCAGTTGTTAAATTGATAGAAAAAAACTTCAAACAAATTTCTGGCATTGGAGAGATTGGACTTGATAAAACATATGTCTCAAATCAAGACGAGTTCAAAAGGCAAGAAACCATCTTTCGAACCTTGCTTTCAATTGCTGAAAAATTACATAAACCAGTTTCTATTCATTCACGAGCTACTCTTGACGAAATTCTAGCTATTTTGTCTTCATATTCAATCTCTGCAGTATTGTTGCACTGGTTTGCTGGTAGCAAAAAACAACTAAAAGCTGTTATGGAACTTGGATATTATGTTTCCTATGGACCGTCGATGATCTATGCACAAGATAAACAGGTTCTACTTTCAGAAACAAACAGAGATAGAATACTTGTGGAAACTGATGGTCCAGTCAGATTTTCAAGATGCTTTGGATTGAAAGCTGGCCAGATCACCTTTCTTCCAAGTGTTGTCTTTTGCGCATCAAAGATTTTGCACAAAACATATGATGACATCTCATATGAGATAGAACAAAATTCTAAGCGCTATCTTGGTGTATAGGTATAAAAAACCCCTTTTGCCAATCGAAGACGTGAACAGAATCAAACGAATTTCGATGGAGGTCTTAGCTGCCCATAAAGAGAAATTTGGTACTGATTTTGTGCAAAACAAAAAAGCTCTAGGCGAAATCTCAATAATTAGATCAAAGGGACTGAAAAATGAGCTTGCTGGTTACATAACCACGTACATTAAACGTGAGATCGAAGAGCAAAAAGAAAAAGAGGCTCAAGCAATACAAGAATCTCAATCTGTAGAGCAGGTAGCAGAACCTCAAGAAGAAGAGATTCTTACCTAATTATCTTGCACCGTGACTTATTTTAGTAAAAAATTTAAACAGAAATTCAATATAGGCAAAAAATCACTTTTATGATATGATAACTGTAAAGCTATTAGGTGGAGCAAAAAAATCCTTTTCTACTGATAAAATGGAAATTGAAAAAGATGATTTAACTGTAGCTGAACTTATCGAGTCTCTTCAAAAAAATATCCCAAAAAACATGCCTCCACTAGATGTAAAAAATATGCTTGTGGCAATAAACGGTGTTGATTCTTCTGCTCTACAGGGTTTTGCTACCAAGCTCAAGAGTGGGGACATAGTAAGCATAATTCCTGTAATTCATGGAGGCAGTGTTAGAAGAATATGGTTTTGCATCTTTAAAACAAGAGTGGAATTGATAAAAATAAAAAATAATCTCAACAATGCAACAAGATTTCTTGAAGATCTACGCCTAAAATATAAAGATTTGGCTATTCAGGCTATAGATGCACGCTATGTGCTAAACATGGAACATGCAAAAAAGATAATCACAATTTCTTTAGCTGCAAAAAAAACTGATACCATGCTTTCAAACAAGCTTGAAATAGATATTTTGATGCGGTTTGCATGCACAAAGCAGATTAGTGAAGCAATTCAAAGGGCAGGTTTACAAAAAAGACAAGATTTTGTTTTAATTGCAATTGGAAAAAAATCACCACTTGACAAACTGTACACTGAATTACGTACAATTTTAAAACTAACTCAACTCACTAACAGCAACCCAAACTTTCTAAAAAAGGAATTTGCAATATCAAAAAAACAACTACACTCCATATTCTCACATGCCAAGCTTGAGGATTTGCTTGCAGAAAGAGCGGCAGTTCTATTCAGATAGACTACGCTTTAATCTTTGAGTGCTTATAATGTCATCTTCTTTTAGGACTGAAACTCCGGTTTTGTTTCCAAGTATTTCAACAAGTACTAACCAGTCAAATTTTTTAAGAGACACCTTATTTTGGATTCTACTTGCAATTGCATCTATAATCTCCTTAGTTGAAATTGTAGAATGTCTTGTTTCTATCGTGATTCTATAGGTGTTTTGTGACTTTATTGCTTCTGCATGGTTAAGAACCGCCCTCACGATGTTCTCTTTTTCAGTAACCACCACTTCTTGAATGGGAATGATTCTAAGACAATATCTTACACTCCATGGTTCATCAAGTATTTTTTCTTGGATTTTTCTTACAACGAAGAATGGATCAAGTGAAGTTAGTGCAGTTAGAATACCAGATAAATTAGATATGTCAACAATAGGGCTCTTATCTCCTAAATCATTAAGAATCATAGATATCTCTTCTGCAGATTCATCCTCAAAGTGTCTACCACATGTTATGATGAGATTCAAAGCAAAACCTCAAGTTCCTTTTTTGTGACGTTTCCCTGTCTTAGTATTTTCAACTTACCATCAACAACTTCAACTATGGTAGATTCTACTGTATTTGAAATGATTCCACCATCCACAAAAACATCATATCCAAAAAAACTTTCTAAAACCTTCTTTGAGTCCGAAAAAGCTGGAAAGCCAGAAAAATTTGCACTTGTACCTACTAGGAGCTTGCATTCTTTTAAAAGTGATAATGTGCATGGATGATTTGGCACACGAACTGCTATTTTATCATCAAGGTTCATAGATTTTTTTATTTCATCATCCTTTAGCTTTAAAACTAAGGTAACCTGACCTGGCCAGAATCTATTAGCTATTTTGATAGACATATCATCAAATACAGCTATTTTTGAGATTTCTTCCTTTGAGTACCCTAAGACAGGAAGATGTTTGGATTTTCTTTTTTTTATTCTAAAAATAGATTGAACTGCCTTTGGATTACGTGGATCGCAACCAAGACCATAGACAGTATCTGTAAGAAATACAACCAAACCTCCATTTTTTATTGTGGTAACAGCCAGCCTGATTCCACTAGGATCACAATTAACTATCACATCCCTGTGAAAACACAGTTAGTAAATTATGTTTTTGTCATTAAAAACAATATAAGCTTGATTCATGATGTATAGACATGGATGACGAAATTCACCAATGTAAATGTCCTTCTGGAACGGAAACCTCTGTCAATGAGGATGGCATGGACATTTGTGTTTCCTGTGGTGGCTGGGTTGCTGTCACACAATAATTATTAATTGAAAAAATACACTGTCAGAACATTACTGCACTCTAGATGAACTATGGAAAATTATGAATCCAATCTAAATCCTTAATAATAAATTGTTTTTTTCTTACATCTTATGTCTGAAGAATTCGATAATGATTTTGAAGATGATTTTGATGACGAAGATGATGACGAAGATATAGAAGATGACTAATAACTAAATTCTTAGACCAAAATTCTCTGCAAATTCTCTAAATCCACGGTATGCCTGCAAAAATTCTCTACCTTTTGTACTGATCTTGTATTTGCATGCCCTATCAGAATTTGTTTGTTCCAAAAGGCCCTGTTGTACTAGGGTTTCCAAGATTTTCGAGATTCTTCCATGGGAAACGTTTGCTTTGCGTATTAAATAAGTAACAGTTGCTCCAGTCTCATCTGGTACCTCATCTCTAGTAGTTGTAAGTATGTCGCCAATGATACTCATGTGTGTTCTATAGACTGCTGCCATGCTTCATCCCCATCAGTGGTACTCTTGAGATGGGCACAAACAGTGCACCAAGACCAACTATTTTAGTAGAGATTGAGACAAAATAAAGAACCGATTCTGGAAACAAAACAGAATACCAACCAAGAAATTCGCCTAACGCCAACAGCCCAAGCCCAGAAGCAACGAAAATCGTACCACTCTTTTTACTTTCCATATAAGACATAATTGTCTCTATAGTCCCATATATCAATAGGATAAAAGAAATTGACCTTATAATGTGCTCAATTGAATTGCCTGGGATAACAAAAAGTGGTACAATTATGGACCTGAAGTATCTTGATTTTGGGAAAAATGACTTGATGCTATGAGAAAAAGCTATGAAGAAATATCCAACAGTCTGAACTCCTATTCCCAATGTCTGAACCCATGGTTCTATTTCACCAGACCGTATGACAAGAGATTCGATCATATAACCTGCTCCTACGACGCCAAAGCCAACACTAATTGATAAAAATGCAATAGTCAACCTGAAAAGAGTTGGGCTGCCAGTGCTCTTAAAACCGATACGAGACAAAATTCCTATGGCTAGGCCTACGACAAAACCTATCAAGTTAAGAATTATCTCAAGTACAAACTCCAATTAACCGCAATATCATCCGAAATTAATTAAGTCTTACAGGTAACTTTTTTTCTACCAATCATCAAGAGTTCCAGCTGTTGTACCCTCGGTGCTGGTAGCATAATCTCCTAGAACATCCGAATATGTGGAGTCCTTGTACGCAATGCACTTTACATACTCGCCGTACGTCATATCAAGGGAGCAGTGTGAGCACCTAACATACGAAAAGTCGTCTGCAAGCTCTGCAATCTCCTCACACTTGGGGCACTTTACCTTCATGGTTTTTCTCCCACTATTACTGTAATAACACTTTCTTAAAAAAAGATAAATGAGTACATTTGAGTGGTGTTGCTATGACAAGAACCTGTACAAAGTGTAAAAAGGAGATTCCAGATGGTGTAGAGCTTGCACCAGCGGCAACAAACTATCCATGTTGTAATGAATGTTGGGAGGAGTGGAAAAAATACAGTGTTATGGTTATGAACGAGATGAGACTTGACATGTCCCTGGCAGATCACAGGAAAGTCCTAAAAAAATATGAAAAGGTCTTTGTGGGTGTTATGACACCAGAGGGGAATGTAGTCAATTTTGCTGATGAAAGTCAGAGAAAACCCGATCATCCAGTTTAAATTCCAAATTCTTTTCTTGCCCTGCCTGGAACTATCATACTCAACTTCTTTTTCTTGTCATCACCCAAATCGTTAACTATTTGTTTAATGGAATTGGAGATTGTATTCTTTTGGTCTGGAGTCAGTGACAAGAAAATTTCTAAAACGCCATCAAGATTAAATAGAACAAGTTTGTGTGGATTTGCCATAATCTCTGTAATATAGCTAACAAACATATCTGTTCGATGTTCTTCAGAAAGATTGCTCAAAACTTCAAGCCATGTTTTAAACAGCTTTGTAAACTTGTCAAATGGAATTGTGGGTCCAGCAGCTAGAGCGTTGTTTATGATCTCAGCTTTATCTGAAGATGACATCGAAAAAAATTCCATCAGCCGTTTCTGCAAAAATGGCTTTCTTAAAAACTCGGGAAGATTTGACAGTATTACTATGATATTTCCTGCATAATTTGGTTCTGACAACAAACTTGCACCGACTTTCGTTATTAAAATTGTATGCCACAATTTGGCTTAAATATACGCGGCTGTGCTTTTCTTGTATGCCTTCGACAGTTGTTGTAGGTGGATTTTTTGGAGATGAAGGAAAGGGAAAGATAGTCTCTTATCTTGCAATAAAAGACAATCCTGCTTTAGCTGTACGAGGTGGAGCTGGTCCAAACGCTGGACATACAATAGAATACAACAATAAAAAATACAAAGTAAGAATGCTCCCAAGCGCATTTTTGAATAAGGAGACTAGGCTTTTAATCGGACCTGGGGTTGTAGTAAGTCCTGAAGTTCTTTTAAAAGAGATAGAGGAGTTTGGAGTCTCAGACAGGACTTTTGTTGACTATCAATGTGGAATAATAGAAGAATCTCATAAAAAGGCTGATTCGCAAGGCAGACTAAAAGAATCAATTGGAAGTACTGGTTCAGGCACTGGTCCTGCTAATGCTGATAGAGCTATGCGAACCCTAAAGCTTGCAAAAGATATTGATTCGCTTGCACTTTATCTTGAAGATGTACCTAACGCAGTTAACTTTGCCTTGCAACAAAACGAGAAAGTTTTAGTAGAAGGCACACAGGGTACCTTCCTTTCTCTTTGGCATGGGACCTACCCCTTTGTTACATCAAAGGATATTACTGCCTCGGGAATATGTTCAGACATTGGCCTTGGTCCAAAAAATGTAAACGAGGTCATGATAGTTTTCAAGGCATACGTAACTCGAGTTGGCACGGGTCCACTTAAAAATGAACTTTCCCCAGAACAAACCGCCGCTAAAGGATGGCAGGAAATAGGAACAGTAACAGGTCGTCCAAGAAGAGCAGCAGAATTTGATTTCGATCTAGCAAGGAGAGCTGTGATGCTTAACAGCGCAACTCAGATTGCTATTACTAAACTTGACGTAATTTTTCCAGAATGTGCACATATGGACTCATTTGTTGATCTTAGCTCGCCAGCAAAACACTTCATAAAATCTATAGAAGATAATCTCAAGATGCAAGTTACTCTCATTGGCACTGGTCCTGATGTCAACGATATAATTGACAGACGAGCGTCATAAAGATTAGAAATTATGCAACCGGCTACCTTTTAATGAGGGTTTTTTTTGCAAGAAAACGTGGTAAAACTACCCCATTATGTTCAGGTTGCAAACAGGATTGAATTTGCCAGACTTGTATGTGCGTTGGAAAGGGTTCCGCGCACCTCTTTTTCATTTGAACATGAAGGACAGTATGTGATCTCTGTACAAATGGATCTTCTTAAAGAGAGACCTATCATTTATTATACACCTGCAGAAAAGAGTGGTCATTATCTTTCCTATGGTTTCAAAGCAGGAAACGAAGATTCGTCTATTGTAAACACCATAACAAATCCTACATATCTATATTCACCAATTGTCAGAGTGAAATCACTACCACCATCATTAAAGCAGGAGACACATCATGATTTGGAGTGCGTCTACGACCCACTTGAGCTTGAAGACCTTGCAAGCTTGGTAAAGCTAAGCTATGGATTTGAAGAATCACCATTCCCACTCTTTGCTTTTTCAGATGGCAAAAAGTGGTTGTTGGGCGTCTTTATGAACTTTAATGAGTCAGATGAGGTCTCGTACTTCTGTCATGTAATACTGGACAATGAACCTACAAAACCCTTTTTAAAATACTCAAGTAAGGATGGGACGGAACCATCTTTTACTAATTCAGTAAGTGAACATGGTTATTCCTATCTAAAAGTAATAAAGCTAAAAGACAAACATCCTTTAGTCAAGTTATGATTAACTTTAGAACTAGAATAAAAGAGTCTTCATCTGGTAAAAGCAGAATAATATTGGCAAACGATCTTGATCATTTATCGGCTACAAAACTAGAAAATACAACAATCAAAAACATAAAAACGCTAAACAAGTTTTTATGTGCAATTAAATTTAACTTTCATCTAATCTTACCCCTTGGTATTAAAGAGCTTACAAAAATAAATCGTATTGCACATGATGCCAGTTTACAGACAATTGCAGATATAAAACTAAATGATATTGGAAACACAAACAAAAATGTAGTTGAAAGACTTTGGCAGTTGGGCTTTGACGCAGTGATTGTAAATCCAATAATGGGTCCAGAAAATCTTAAAAACCTTGTATTATCTGCGCATAAACATGGGAATGGAATAATATCTCTCGTTCACATGAGCCACCCTGGAGCGAAGCTAGGATACGGTCTTGTAGTCAAGCCATCAAGGAGTAAAAAACTCTTGCGACTTCATGAATTGTTTTTAGAATGGTCTCATTCCTTGTCGATAGACGGAATTGTTGTTGGTGCTACTATTCCAGAAATCATAAAATTATGTCATAAAAAAGTAAAAGATAGGTGCGATATTTATTCGCCAGGTGTTGGTACTCAAGGAGGGGATCCAACAACTGCAATACGAGCTGGAGCCAATTACTTAATTGTCGGAAGAACCATTTTGAATGCAAAGGATCCTGTAAAAGAAGCAAAAAAACTACAAGAGTTAAGTCTTGAGGTCTAGCTTTTTTACTTTTTTTAATACATTCTGAGCATTTTTGTAGGTCAGCTTCTTTAATGCATCATTAAAATTAAGCCACACAAATCCCAAATGTTCATGTGAAATCTTCACATCAATTGTCTTTGTTTTTGCAAGAAAAAATACAACTTCCTTGTGAACTATATTGCCATGGCGCTGATAGTGATATTCTATTTTGTCTTCAAAACCACTAACAAATTCTACATCAACAATGCCCGTCTCCTCTTTGATTTCACGTAGTACCGTTTGTCGTAGGGTTTCTCCATCTTCGACGTTACCTTTGACAAAATCCCAATGTCCAGAAGGATAGTTTAGAAGCAAGAAAACTCCCCCAGATGGGGTTTCACTAAGTAGCACTGCTCCAGCTGATCTCTCTTCAATCACAAGTTAAGAAAATCTGTTCAGCTAACTATTCTTTTCTGCTATTTGCCCAGCCTGCGAGTTCTTTTTTGGAACGTTCTTATGGCCCTCATAAGGTCAATTTTTCGGAATTCTGGCCAAAATACATCCATAAAGACAAGTTCGCTGTAGGCACTCTGCCAAATTAGAAAACCACTAAGCCTTTTTTCACCAGAGGTCCTTAGTATCATGTCTGGTGAAGACTGGGGTAGATGAGATGTATAAAGACACGATTCAATCACATCTTTGCTTATTGCACTAACATCAAGCGAACCATCCTTAATCTTAACTGCAATTTTTTTTACAGCATCAACTAGCTCGTTCTGACCACCATAAGCTATAGCTATATTGAGGTAATGATCGTCATAGTTTTTTGTAGCTTCATCAAGCCTGTTTAAAACTGACCTTAGAGATTCTGGAAGAAGCTCCACACGTCCAATGGCTTTTACTCTCATGTGATTTTTGTGTATTCGAGGATCATTATACAATTTCTCAAGTCTTGTTTTTATCAAGTCAAATAGATAGTGCAGCTCATCATCATTCCTAACTAAATTCTCTACCGACAAAACATAAAGCGTAATAATCTTTATTCCAAGCTCTTCACACCAATCAAGAAGATTTTCTACAGCGTCTGCACCATGATAGTGACCGTCAGACTTTAAAACAAGATTTCTCTTTGCCCACCTACGATTGCCATCCAATATTATTGCAATGTGGTTTGGAAGTTGCCCATTTCTGATCTCTTTTTCAAGTTTTTTTGAGTATATCTTATAGAGACTAAATAGCTGTATGGTCTTGTCTTTTATTCCGATAAAACTTCACCACCCTTCTTCTTCCTATATTTGCGGAAGAGTACGGTGGCAGATATCAGTATTACTGCCAATCCAAGTACGAGAGGTGGGAGAAGAGTAAAGGGACTTTCATCACGTGTCATGATGGACGTAAACTGTAATACAATAGGATATAGTGTCACCAGTACAACTAGTCTAAGAATATCAGTTACTGATCTTAGGCTACCTTTGAACCAACTGCTAAGCAGTGTACCACCAAACATGCATCCCATACCCATCCACAGAAACGGCAACATTCCTGAAACAAACTGTCCAATTATCACCTTATTTGTTACCAAATCAAATATGTCAAGTTCTGTTGGGATAATCTCTGGATTGATAGCTCCTATTCCAGAAGGTATTGAAACTAGCATCAAAAGAGAACCTGCTACCAAAGTAAATATCCTAATGAATCCAGCTGGGGTGGGTTTGGTCCAATGTGACCAAGCTCGATCTACATCAAAAGCTCTGATAAGAAAAGCACCACCAAGGATGCTTACTAAAATTGCAAAGACCTCTTTAGTTAATCCAACGACAGTAGCAATTCCACCAATCAAAAGCAAAATTCCTGGAACGCCAAGGAAAAACTTGGAATACTTTGAATCAAATGCAATTGCCTTCAAGTATCTGCCAAAAACTGCATATGAGTATTCAACACTCCTACTTACTCGCATAATAACTCTACGAACAGAAACAATCGGTAGAACATTTTGAATTATTGGAATTACACTTTCATCATCTTCACCATCTGAAACAATTACTGCCCCATTTGCAGCATATCGCTGCATAACAGTCTTTACCTGCAAAACTATTTTCTCATCTGCTTGAATTCCTCTATTTTCATTTCCAGCTACAACAATTACTTCAGCTTGGTATCCTTTACTGATAAGATCCTCATAGGTTTTGATTGCTGCAAAAATTGAATTAGAATCCGCATCTTCAGGGTCTTCAAGCGCAAGTCTTTGTGCAGCTTCGATGCAAGCATTTCTACCAACAACAGGTGTTACAACTCCAGCTTTTTTACCAATGTCGTCATCCCTATCAACACAAATTACAAGTAGCTTACTGGTTTTACTTTCAGTAGTATTCTTTACTAGATTACTATCATTAACTGACATTATCTCTACTACAAAATGACACATTCCCATTAATTAATTTACATTACTACGCTGCTAAACGTGGTATTATCAAAAGATTTGACTTGAAAGCACCCTAAACCAACTAGTAATCTTATGGTTTCGTCTCATCTGATTTAAGAGCAAACGATTCAGATTCTTTCTTTATACCTTCCAACATCTCAAGGCTTTCTTGAAGTTCTTTATCTGAGACGTCTCCTTTCATCTTGTTAGCCATGACTATAACCTCCCTCAAATAGCTGTTATAGCTTTTGAGTGATTCACCATAGTTTAGAAAACTCTCATGCCATTCTTGAGGCGCTTCGCTTTTTGCAATCTCTATTATTAAAGAATTGATCTGTGAAGTGGAGGCTTCTGCTTTTAGGATAAAATCATCCGGAGAAGTTGTACCAGCCAGCATGCTTTGTAAATCGTTTTCAATCTCTTCAGCTACGACTCCATGTCTTTCCTTTATGCTCTCAAGGTGACTTCGAAAATCAGAAACTACAAAACCAGAATCATCACTTTGAGGAATTAACCATATTGAGAAGCTTGCAGCAGTGATCGCGCCTAATATTGCTGCAGTAATAGCAATACCTCTCTTTTTTACCAATTATCTCCCCCTCATACCAAGGTGGTTAAAAGCATAGCTAAGCGTGGACCAATTTTACATTTAGCTACGCACAAAATTGTTAATTTCTGTAAGTTGAATCATTTACTCGTTAGAAATACCAAAAAATTATAATATTTTATAGAATTTATGTATATGCCGATTAGCAAGTAAAATATAAAATTTAACCCCCTCCATCGTATAGTAAAATAATTTTTACATCGTCTTCCTAAATACAACTTCCTTCGTAAAAGGATGAAATGACACAAGCATACTGTGTGAAATGCAGGAAAAAAGTCGATATCTCAAACCCAAAAGAAGTTAAGCTAAAGAATGGACGACCTGCAGTAAAGGGCACATGCCCAAAATGTGGCACTAACGTCTTCCGAATAGGAAAGCCTTAGAGACCACTTTCTTCTTTTTTAAAATAAACCCATATAGGGCAACCTGAAGAATTTCGTTATTGATCAAATCAGAGTACGAGAAACTATTAAAGAAAATCCAAGAGAAGGTTTCACAAAACAAAAAAGGTTCTGGTTCTAGATTTGAGCTACCCCAAGTAGACATAATGTGGCAAGGTAACAAGACAATTTTCCGCAATTTTGCTGAATTCCCAAAGATTCTACGAAGGGATTCCGATAAGGTACTTCAATATCTCTCAAAAGAGTTTGCCACTCCAGCCCAGAGTGCAGGTGACAAAGCAGTGTTTGTGGGTAAAAAGGATCCGCATGACTTTACGGCACTTTTTGTAAGATATGTAAAAGAGTACCTTGAATGTCCAACCTGTAAAAGCCCCGACACTAGAGTATCAAAGTCAAACAGACTTGCCTTTCTTATATGCGAGGCGTGTGGAGCCAAGTCATCGTTAAAGGGTATATACGCATAATGTCGTTTGCAGTAAGAACAATTACCTATCAACAACACCTTATGCTCAATATTTGTGACGCCAATCTTTTAGGGAAAATCCTAACAAAATCTGATTTTTCTTTGAATATAAGTAGAAGTTATTTTGCAGAACGTTTTGTAAATAAAACTGAAGCAGAAGATCTTTTGAAGAAATACTCTATAATAAATATGGTTGGAAAAGAAACAATCTCTTTATCTGTGAATCTTGGAATCGGTTCATCCAAAAGTGTCAAAGAAATTGATGGTGTTCCATTTCTTTTGGTTTTCAAATTCTAATAAACAGCACAATTATATACGTTCAAACAGGATCGTTTTCTGATCATTGTGGGAAAACGAAAAGTTCTAAATGAAAGTGAGCTAAAAGAAATGAAAATGCCAGAAGAAGGTGAACTTCTTGGCAGAGTTATCAAACTTTTAGGCAGTGATCATGTTTTGGTAAAATGCACTGATGACAAAACCCGTATGGGAAGAATACGCGGAAAGCTAAAACGGAAAATCTGGATCCGTGATAATGATGTAGTTACACTTGCCCCGTGGGATTTTAAAGCGGAGGATCGTGGCGATATTACATGGAGATATACCCTATCACAAGTTGACTGGCTCAAAGACAACGGCTACTTGCCAAAAGACTTCTAAAGCATAGTAACCGATTTTACTTGGTAAATTCAATTCACAATATTGTCTGACGAACTTGGGAAAAAATTAGCAAGACGTATTGATAATGAGCTTCTGACAAAGGAGAAACGAGGAGCATCAGAGAAAGATGTTTTTGATAAAAGAAAGGTCATGGATGACGTCCTAGACAAAACCACGATAATGATTCTGTCCAAGTTGATAAATTCGAGTATTATATTATACGTTAATGGAGTAGTTGGTTCTGGCAAGGAATCCAAGCTGTACTGGGCCGTGGATCCTGATGGAAAGGATATTGCTCTTAAGATATATCTAGTAACGGCTTCAAATTTCAAAAAAAGAAACCCCTACCTTGTGGACGATCCAAGATTTTCTCGTACAAAAGGGGGCACAAGAAACATGGTAGAGCTTTGGGCACAAAAAGAATTCAGGAACCTGACCCAATGTGTTAAAAGTGGTATTTCTTCAATCAAACCAATTCATGTTCTGAAAAATGTCTTGGTAATAGAATTTGTAGGAAAGAACGGTATTCCAGCAAAAACTCTTGTAGAAACAGAAATTGATGAAAATGACTATAAAGATGCAATTTCAATCATTTCACAGCTTTATAAGAAAGCTAAACTTGTACATGCTGATTTTTCAGAATATAATATTTTTAAAACAGAAAATGGTTTGGTTGTTTTCGATCTAGGATCAGCTATTGACATAAGACACAAAAATGCAAAAGAATTTCTTGAAAGAGATATTAAAAATATAACTAGATTCTTTGTTAAAAGAGGCTTGGTTGTGGAAAACCCATCTGACATATTTGCGAGGATAACAAAATGAGTTTTGAAAAATCAATTCTTATACCACTTGACAGGATTGGTGCACTAATTGGTAAATCTGGAAAGGTAAAATCAACAATAGAGAAAGTATGTTCTGTCAAAATAGGGGTAAACAGTGAGACTGGAGAGATAATGATAAGAGATATGGGAAACATAGAAGAAATGCTTCCTTTTAAAGCGGTCGAAGTTGTAATGGCAATAGGTCGAGGATTTTCTCCAGAAAAGGCCATGCGTCTTTTGCAGGGAGAAAATGCATTACATGTTATTGATTTGAGAGAATTTGTTGGTAAATCACCATCTCATATTGAAAGGATAAAAGGGAGAATAATTGGAGAAGGTGGTAGTGTGAGGCACAATATTGAAGAACTTAGCGGTGCCAGTATCTCAGTTTATGGACGCACCGTAGCAATAATTGGCGAGGGAAATCAGCTAAGGTATGCTGTTGATGCAATAGCTGCTCTATCAAGTGGCAGCATGCATGGAGCAGTTTATAATGAATTACAGGAGGCAAGACGCCGAGAAAAACTAAAAAGATTACAGCTTTGGGAAGATGGGAATGTCTTCGACTAAGGAAACTTTCAGCCAGATCTCGCCAAGCGAGTTCTTTTACAGAAACAGAGACCTTGCTGGTTTTAGCAACCCCACAAGATCACTTTATACCTCTGTCCGAGAATTTGCTGAAAATGCTTTGGATGCATGTGACCAGAGGGGAATTTTGCCAGACATCCATCTTTCAATTAAAGCGATAGATCCAGAACAGCCAGATCCAAAGCAGTATATCCTTACAGTAAAAGACAATGGCCCTGGCATTGAATCAAAACATGTACCGCTTGCATTTGGAATGGTCCTTTACGGTTCAAAGTTTGGACTAAAGCAGGCCAGAGGAATGTTTGGGCTTGGTGCAACAATGGCTATACTTTATGGACAAATTACCACAAACAAACCTGTTACCGTAAAAAGTAACACGGATGGAAAAATGCAAGACGAGTTTGTTTTATTGCTTGACATACAAAAGAACAAACCAATCATACTAAAGCACACTACAAAAGAATCTACAAAGTCAGGTCTTTCAGTCAGCATTGTGTTGGAAGGAGACTATTCTAAAGCAGGAACAAAGATTCGAGACTATGTATCTCAAACATCGTTGATTACACCGTATGCTTCTATAACATTTGAAGATCCTACAGGAGAAAAGTTTCATTATCCAAGAATTGTCAAAGAAATGCCACCCCCGCCTACAATTATCAGACCGCATCCACATGGAATTGATGTAGAAACAATTCGAAGGATGATAGTAGATACACACTACCAGATTCCAACAGTTGACAACAAAATGATAGTAAAGGTCCGAAGTGAACTTGGGCTGCAGAAAAAAAATTTGAATCCAAAAGGGATCTTAGATAGAGCAGAAAAGCGCTGGTCAAATCTCTCACGACCTGTTAGAACTGTTATTGCAATGATGTCTTTTCTAAATTTAGATTTTGATGGGCTAAGCAAAATTCGCATTGATGATCTTGACATTGCAAACAAGAAACTTACCTACTGGAATTTCGGTGAATCACAATCACATGCGATTGAACTAGATCCAGAGAGCCCATACTACAAACAGCTTGCAAATACGGTGCAGGGTGACACGTTGCATTCCTTTTTAACAAAGAGGTTCCAAAGAGTAGGTCCAACAACTGCAGACAAGTTTGCGGAATTTGCGAAGTTCAAGCCAGAAAAAAGAATTGGTGGTATGACAAATGAAGAACTAGTTAGATTAAGCGATGCGCTTCAAAAATTTGAAGAGTTTCTATCTCCAGATCCTAGCTGTCTTGCGCCACTTGGGGAAGAACCATTATCAAAAGGCATAATGAAGTTTTTCAACCCCGAATTTGCTGCAGTGATACAACGCAGTGCCTCTGCATACTCCGGGTTTCCATTTATCATTGAGATGGGAATTGCATATGGCGGAGACATTCCACCAAAAGGGATTCAAGTATACCGCTTTGCAAATAGGATTCCACTACTTTATGATGAAGGAAGTGATGTTGTGCTCAAGGTTGTAAATGAATTAGATTGGACTCGTTACAAGGTTAAAGGAGAAACACCTCTTGTTATAGTGTCACACATCTGCTCCACCAGAATTCCATACAAGACAGTAGGGAAGGAAAATGTCGCAGACCGACCTGAACTAGAACGTGAGATTAAAAATGCGTTGCAGTATTTGGCAAGAAAGTTGGCGCTGCATATGTCAAGGCAGGGAATGGCAGACATGGCAAAAAAGAGAGCAAACCTTTACTCCAAATATATTCCACTTATTGCTCAGTTTGCTACCGAACTTTCTGAAAAGAAAAAGGAACCCAATTATAAACAGCTGATAAAGAAGGGAAGTGAGTTTGAAGAACAACAAATCTAAGGCCACAAAAACAGCAGAATTAAAAAAAGAAAAGGTACTGACACTTTTGCAAAATCATGGTCTTACCATGTATAATGATCTTGATCAGGGCAAGTTTCCCCAATTCTCAATTCCAAGCAGATCTGTAGGCAACATAGTTTATGATAAAAAACTAAGACAATACATACTTGGAAACGCAAGTGCATTGCGAAGCTCAAAAAACATGTCACAACTACGTTCTTTTACACAGCTAGCATGGCTAGCATTTTTTGCAAACAAGTTAGTAAGGGAAGGAAAATCATCTACACTAAGAGACATTTACTATTCATCACAGGCGTTTGCCATAGACTTTGAGGATCAGCCAGAGTCAGATAACATAATAGTTGACCTTGAAGCAATACTGGCAAGTGCAAGAGAAGACTTTCATATCTTTCCTGAGGAAAGAAGCAGCGTTTTTGGTGATTTAACCATAGAATATACCGTATCAGGATATGAGGGAAAAAGGATGAATCTATCAGATCATCCAGATGGGTACTTAATTGGACCAAGCCTGAGTAGTGCAGAGCTAGTAGATACAAGTGCAGATCTTGTCATTGCAATTGAAAAGGGTGGTCTTTTTACAAGATTTGTAGAAGAAAAGGTTCACAAAAAATTCAAGGCAGTCATAGTTGATACAGCAGGTCAAGCACCACGCTCCACAAGATATCTTCTACGAAGGCTTAACGGAGAATTGGGATTACCTGTAGTAATTCTAGCAGACGGTGATGTATATGGTGAACACATTGCTATGGTGATAAAGTCTGGGTCGGCAAACGCAGCTCACTTGCGAGAGCTTACAGTTCCTGACGCAAAGTGGCTTGGTGTATGGGCAACAGACATTGAAAAATACAAGCTTCCAACAATTCCGATGACTGAATCTGACATTAAGAGAATATATGAACTACAAAAGGATCCTCGCTACCAAGAAGGCAACTGGAAAAAACAGCTTGAAGTTTTCTTAAAACTAAAAAGAAAAGCAGAGCTTGAGGCCTTTTCAAAATATGGTTTAACAAACATCACTGACAAGTACCTCCCAGAAAAGCTGGAATTGGCAAAGAGTTTATAGCTTTTTTATTCTTAATGTAAGTACGCCGTTTCTATACTTGAAATCATGAATTCCCATATCGGGCGTAACCTCAATTGGCACTTCTTTAGAAAAGCGACCAGATCCACGTATATACAAAATTCCATCAATTAATCTTACACTTACCATGTCTTCTGGTCCTGGAACTTCGGCTACAAAGACTATCTCTTGATCTCCTTTTATAAGATCGTATACCCAATTCTTTGCATCGCTTTCCTTTGTGGTGTATTGTGGCTTGCTGTCCTTTGTCATCTTCTTTAGGACTCGTACCCAGTAGATCATTATGGCAGCAGCAACACCAATTAAAATAAAGCTGACGTATCCATGAGAAGCTCTCAATGACATGATGTATACTATACCTAAAAACAACAAAACCATAAGAGGTATGATAAAATCAAGCGATTTATCATTTGAATATCTCTTTTTATAGCTTGTCAAATTGTTCTGCATATTCCACCACTAGACCAAATATAAAGGATCTTTGATTTTTGATGTGTCAGATTTTTATACCTTACATGCATCTAGTGAACAATTTGGATAACGATTACATGCCAAAAAAGAGATCCAGAAAAGAATTTTTACAAAAGGATCTCTTATTGATGCTATAATCAGCGTGCCTTCTCTTGCGGAATTTTTCATCATATGAGTTATACTAAAAATGTAATTGAAGCTGCAATTGCTGGACTTGTTGTACATTTTATTGTGATGGGTTTTGTGTTAGAGATTGCAAAAAAATCCTTCTCTGGCGCAAAACACTATGTAGTTTCCCATCTTCTGTACAGTTTATGTTCGATGTCAAACTGGTCAAGACATTTTCCAACAATATGATTGAGTATGTCATCGATGCTTTTTGGTCTATTATAAAAGCCTGGATTAGCAGGAAGAATTACTACACCAATTCTTGCCAACTTTAACATATTTTCTATGTTTATGCTGGTTAGAGGTGTTTCTCGTGGAACCAACACCAATTTTCTTGATTCTTTTAGGGTTACGCCAGCTGCTCGTGCCACAAGAGTTTCGTCATACCCATTTGCTATGCTTGACAGTGTCTTCATGCTACAGGGAATAACAATCATCCCATCTGTCTTGTGAGTGCCGCTTGAAACACTTGCAGCCATGTTTGAGTCATCAGAATAATGATTTGCAAGAGATCTTACGTATTTGAAATCATAATCGGTTTCTAAGGTAAGGCACTTTTTTGCCCACTCTGTCATAATAAGGTGAGTATCAACATTACACTCTTTGAGAACCTCAAGCATTCTTATTCCATAGAGAATACCTGAACTTCCGGTGATTCCCACAACTAGTTTCATAGATAAACTGGTGTGGCTTAATATTTAATTCCAACTATAAATTTATGTCATCTATCTTTAATTATGACAGAGATTTTCTCAGCGTTATGAGTGTGAGCTTGGATACTGTTGAAGAAAAGCTTGTCGCAGAACTGAGACTTTTACCAATTCAAGCTAAAATTTTTGTCTTAGTTATAAAAAATGGCAGGATGACTGCAGAAGATATCGCAAAAAAATTAGGAATATCCAATGATGAAGCTTTAGTGAACGCAAAAAAACTCATAGATCTTGGTGGCTTCATTGACATAACAAAATTGGAGTTTGAATCCATGCATCCACGGTTTGCTGTTGTAAACATGTACAGGCGAAGGTGTATAAGAGAAAACATTCAATTTAAAAAAAATCTTCTTGTAGATAACATCGCGATTGTTTTAGAAAAACCATATGATGATGCAAGAACTAAATAGAACCACTATCTGCTGATGATCAATGACAGCAGATCAGGACTCATGTAATCATCAAATAGTTTACTACGGCGTCACAAACATAAACTATGAAAAAAGAACCATTGGCTCAATCGATATTTGGCGTTGTGTTATATGCAAAAAACATTTTTGCGAGGAAAAGCAGCTGGGCATTGAAAGCATAGTGGATTATGTGGGAATGCCAAAAATCTCTTCGGATCAGAAGTGGTCTGTTCTTGTATGTAATCTAAAAAAACACAAAGAAAAATGGAAACTTGTTAAGCTTAAAAAAGAGGATGAAATCCAGCATGAATGTATAGGTGAAAAGGTTATCATACTAAAGGTAAACGACTTTAAAGTAAACGACGAAAAACACTGGAATTTTCTATTAGAAAACTCCGTTAATAAAGCAGTTGAGATCTAGGTCTTTTGTATGAACATAAAAGTTCATATCAGCAACGTTCATGGCAGCCAGATAGCTGCCAAGATTACTGGGACCTTTACAATAGATGAACATTCCTTTCGATTCAATGCTATAGCTTTTGGAAGAATAGGCGGACATAACATTGGCGCAAAAATGTCAAAAACTACGCAGAAGGCGCTTGTTAAGTTGGGCCACAACGTAGATGATGTTATAAACGATCTTCAACAAAAACTTGTTCACGGTGACATAACTATTCCAGAAGGTATTACAAAAGAGTATTTTGCAGATGGCTAGAACTGGGCTTCTGATAGTGCTTTTTCGCAGTTACAACTTCTTTTTTGTGGAATAAAATCAAGAAGAATTGAAAGAATTTTTTTCGTTATTTCAACGTTTTTTGTCAAAGTCCCCATGACCTCTTTTGCTGTCACTGGCTTTTCTGCCCAAACGTCATAGTCTGTCACAGTAGAAATTGAGACATAACACATCTGTGCCTCCCTTGCAAGCTGGCATTCTGGTACAAGGGTCATACCAATTATATCAGCTCCTACAACTTCTTTGTAGAATTTGGATTCAGCTTTTGTTGAAAATCGAGGACCTTCTATGCAAACATAAGTACAATCTTTATGAATTTTAAGATGCATTTTTTTTGCAGCCTCATTCACCGCATTCTGAAGTTCTTGGCAAAAGGGATCCGCTACTGATATGTGGATTACTTTGTTTTCCTCAAAAAAAGAGTATTTTCTTGATTTTGTAAAATCAAGAAACTGTGAAGGTAATACAAAGTCGCCTGGTTTCAGCTCTTTTTTTAGACTACCAACTGCAGAAGGAGCAATTACTCGTTTTATACCCATCTCTTTGAAGGCCCAGATATTTGCTCTGAAATTGATCAGATGGGGTGGAATGGTGTGTTTTTTTCCATGTCTTGGCATAAAGGCCACCTTTTTGCCTTTGAAAATTCCTACTGTTATAGAGTCTGAAGTCTTTCCAAACGGTGTGTCCACTGTAATTTCTTTACTTTCTGAAAGTAATCCTGAATCATAAATTCCAGTTCCCCCAAAGATGCCAATCTCAGCCTGTTCCATCAATACTTCACCAGTGATTCATACTTGTAATTTTTAATTAGTTCTGAACCCTTAAGCTCTATTAATTCTACAATAAAGGCAAATCCTGCTACCCTTCCACCAATTTTTTCTACTAGACTCGCTGCCGCTTTTGCCGTTCCTCCAGTGGCAAGTAGATCATCACAGATTAGCACCCTCTGAGCACTCTTTACTGCATCACTTTGAATTTCCATTGTTGCATCACCATATTCTATATTGTATGACACTTTTTCTGTCTTGCCAGGTAATTTCCCTTGTTTACGAATCATGATCATCCCTTTTTTGTATTTTAATGCTAATGCACAAGCTAGTGGAAATCCTCTTGACTCTATTCCGGCAAGTAGATCTATCTGCGTTGATTTGTAACGTTTAGAAAACTCATTTACAATAAAGGAAATTGTTTCTGGATCTTTTAAGAGAGGACTTATGTCCCTAAACAAAACTCCTTTAGTTGGAAAATCAGGAAACTCGATTATTTTTTCCTTAAGATTCACATAAGCTAGGCAAGAAGTGGATGTAAAAAGTATTTCTAATAAAATTATCGTACAGTGAAGGTTGTTTCGGTAGTAAGTGTTACATCTAACACTTTAATTATGTATGTTCCGGCACTCAAGTTTTTAGGTATCTGCCATGTTGTACTATAGGTTCCATCAGACTTTGCACTAAAACTAAGTTTTGTAACCACTGTTTGATCTGAACTTAATATTGTTATCTCAATGTTATGAGATTTGCCAGCTCCGCTGCCACTTATTGTAATAAACTCATCTACACTGTATGCTGGCGGGCTCTTATCCACATATACTGCTAGACCTTGAACTGATTGTGTTAATATTGTAAGTTCCTTGGTTACATGATTAAGACCACTTGCTGCATCGAGCTTCCAAATTCCTGGCTTGGCATCACTAGGAAACCTAAACACACTTGATGTAAAGATCCCCTTACTGTCAGTGAATACGTCAGCACTTCTTACTTTAACTCCATCAGGGTCTATCAAAGCGATTGTGACTATAACATTTGGTTTAGATTCGCCTAACAATAGGATAGACTCGCCAGCCAGATATGTCTCTTTAACAGTCCTAATAGTTACAGGTCCAGACTCCGCCCCCAAGCCAACTGAGAACCTTTCTTCTACTTGCGCATTTGCTCTGGTAAGAACCGCTGTGTAAACTCCTGGGGAATATCCATTTAGGCTAAAGGTATACTCATGGTAACCATCAGAACCAATGGTAATAGTATCAGCAAATTTTTGTTTATCAGACGGATCAAGTATAACCAAACTTACAGTAGATGATGGCGGTCCTATTATGTTAATGACAGCTTGTTCTGAAGTCTTGTAGTTCGTCGCACTCATTGTCATTAACAACTGAACTGCTGGAGGTTCGCCGACTCCAACTAGGATTGTTTCACGTTCACTTCCCTGTGTTACAAATACTATATAGGTACCTTCTCTTGCTGCAGTGTCCAGCTTATATTCCACAGTAACTTTTCCATCAGTGCCAACGACAAAACTATTTGCATACACCTCCATACCCACTGGATCATCTATTGTAATCTGTATCTCCTGATTGACCAAGGCGGTACCATTAATCACTATAGTTTCACCTGGTTCGTATGGTTGCTTGCTTGGTGATAAAATAATTTTCTGCGTTGTTTCTACCTTATAGGGATGAAAGATAATGTCTTTGCCATCAGAAATACTAATGATATAATCACCAAATTTGCTGTCTGAAGGAACTCTATGGGTTTTGGAATATTTGCCCGTGTTGTCTGCCTTTGCGGTAAAAGTTGTTAAAATATTGCCTTCTGAATCTGAAATCGACATAGTTATGGTGCTATCGGGTGCTGCGGTTCCTGTGATTGTCTTTTCATCACCTCTATGATATACAGAATCAGAATTTATAGTCAAAGGAACATTTTGAGGTATAACAACTCTGCTTGAAGATTCCTTGATTCTAAGACTCATTGATTTTTGATTGCCATTCTGATCTTTTATTATAAAATCTGCTCTGTCAGCTTGCTGGTTTTCTGGAACTTTGGTACTAAGTACAAAATCTCCATTTTCATCAGTTACAAAAGAATCTATTTTATTACCACCTATGTAAAAGTCAAGATTTACTCTTGAGCCAAAATTTTCACCAATAATACGCAAAGACGAGCCAACACTTGGAGTAGACGGAATCATTCTAAAAGATGAATCATCTAAAACACCAGCAGGTCCCAATGGATTGGTCTCTGTAGTAGTTATTTCCGGCTGTGTTATGACAGTACTTCCGCCAGAACCTAATTCATCACCTTCTTCATCAAATGCTTTCCAGCTAAAAGCGGGATCTGGTCTATCAGTTTTTATTCCAAATTTTGCAGACTCACCAGGCTTTATTGGATTTGTAGAGGTGAAAGTCATAGTAGCAGCCGATGTCTTTTTTCCAGTCCATCCATTCTCTGTTTTAAATGATTTAAAATTTCCATTGCTAACTTCCAAAACCACTGATTTTATATCAAAAATGTTTTCTTCGCCGTTTTTGTATTCCATGATTGTTATCCCTTGGTGGCTTGTAGAAGTTACTGTTACAAGCTCGGTTTGGCCTTCTACTTGCGGTACCACAAAAATGGAAAATGAACCTGAAATAAGTAAAATTGAAAGAAAAACACCTCTAACCAATCTATATTCCATAGTAAAACAAAATCATTCTCCAAATTAAATCTTAAGTATATATTTTCACAAAATTTCACTTTTTTTGGTTATAATAGTATGAATGATGAGTAAAGTACTAATCATAGCTATTTTTGAATTCCCACTTATCTTGTATTAGTAAGTGTAGTTTCAGAAACTATGTTCTGGTTTTGTCTTATTCTCTCAGCAATCAATCTATATATGGCTCTAAACTGGTCTTTTGTCTTGTCGGATAAAAATTCAGTCTCACCAGTTGAAATTTTTTCACAGATATACCTAGAAATTTCTTCGGCGTCAAATTTTTCCCAACCAAGGTGTTGGTTTTCTTTCCAAATCTCATTTAGGTTGTCCAATATGCTTTTTTTACCTTTTGCAAGAAGATCTTCTCTTGTGATAGTGGTGTATCCTTCCTTTCTTAGTTTGATTGCATAGGTCTGGTTAACTGCACATAGATAATCTTCATCCACTATCAAGTCTTCGATTGCCTGCTTTGGTTGCCCCCCAAGTTCGAAAAATATTACCTGAACAGACTTGAAGTTATTTGCTTGCAACATGGTGGAAATTTGGCGTGACATTTCTGTATTGTCAAGGAGTACAAATGTGTTGTAGCCATGATTTCTATAGAATATGGCAAGAGGCAGGACCGAATTCTTGTTATATGCAGGTACTATGTTTAAAGGATTCATAGAAAGATTGGGATCTTTTAGAAACTTATCAAAAGCATTTAGATACATGGAATCCGACATTGTCTCCACAATGATTACTGGTCTTGAATTAGAGCCAATCTCTCTGTCTGAAATTGATTCTACAAGACCTCTAGAAAGACCATAAAGAATTGGAGTTAGAGTAGAATCGTCTGCATTCCAATAGTCATAATAAATGCGACTAAGATGATTTCTTTTGTCAAGTTCTACTACAAGCAGATTCCCAGGAGTATAATCAAATATCATAAAGGGCGAGTGCGTTGCATACAGAATTTGGTTGGAGCCCGCAAGACTCTTTAACAAATCAGAGATTCCGCGTTGTTGAGTTGGATGTAAGTTTCTTGCAGGTTCGTCAAGCAGTAATATAGCTTCTTTGAGCTCAGATCTTTGTGTTTCTGCAGCAAAGTTCACTATAAATGAAAATGTCCACTTGAATCCCTCTGCTCTTCTATTCAAAAGTCCAGTATTTGTTACAGTACCATCCCTATGTATATCGGAAATCACAACACTGAGTATGTTTCCAGGATTGAATCTCAATTCCACATGAATTGGATCTCCCTTCCATGCAGGGTTTAGTCTATCAGTTAGTTTCCTACTTGCAGTATGCAAAAGTTTTATGAGTCTTGATGGGCTGTTCTGGAACTCTTCAAGCTTATCCATGTCAAGTTCTGCCAGATAAAAGAGATTCCTAACGGTCTCTGCCTTGTCAAACTGCTCGATATACTCCAATCCTTTTGGTCTTACTCCTTTTGTCTCTTTCAAAAACTCGTCAAGGTCTATGTTGCCTAAAATCTTCTTGTAATCTGAAAAGTATACGAATCTTGGGTGAAGTCTTTCCTCTACAAAATTCTCAAGGGCTGAACGCTCACTTGTGCCTATGAGCAGCGTATCGTACGTGTGATCAATATCACGATAGATTTGTTCCCATGTCAAAATTACTTGCTTTTCTTGGGATGCTAATAGGTAGACGTTATTGTTGAATTCTGCCATCATGCTGTTAAAGGCCTCCCTTGTTCTTGGCGCATGACCCTCCAAGAATTTTGTATCGAGTTTTATGCGAATAGGGTTTGGAATTGTTAATACAAAATTATGGATCTTTTCTACAAAGTTTTCCCACGAGTTTATTCTCTTGTCTGCCTCACCACTTATTTTAATATCGCCAAAGTCATACTGGACTTTCGGGTTTGTCTGGGTGCGGAAGATCTTTATTTTTTTAATATCTGACAAATTTGGAAACTTTTCACGAATTAATCTAGTGTCCTTATCCACGAGCTCAAAGTCTCCTTCAACTATTTTTGTTTCTGATTTTAGCTCGTCAGCCATCTCGTCACACAAATCAAGATCAGATACTTTGGTATCCTTGTTCAGTAATGTGAGAGCCTCTAATATTGCGGTCTTGCCACTTTCATTTCTACCAATGAATGCAGCCAAGTCTCCAACTTTTATTTCACCTGAATCATGAATACAACGAAATGCACGAACTCTAAATTTTCTTAGCCGCATCTAGCGGCTATGTACCTGTCCTTGATTTAACTTATTCGACAAAATTATCTATCCAACCAACTTGATTTTTTGACTAAATAGATATAAGGGAATGCAAAGTGTTAGATAACAAAATGGCTGTGCAAAATGTAGCTCTTGTCGTTTTTCTTTTTCCAGCTGTGGCATCAATGGGTTTTGGTGCGTTTGTTTTATCAGATGTTTTGCAAGAACCAAACCGAGAGCTTAACATGTGGCCTTTTGGAGATCTACTAAGGCCACCTACTCAAATAGGAGATGAGGAGATTAAGATCCAAGAACTTTTGAAAACACATTCGATTTCCATGCCTATTGAAGTTAAGATACTAGTCAGTAATCCAGACTTTGATTGCGGTGATCTGTACATCACAATTTATGATACGAAAACATCACCAAAACAAGTCATTGCACAAAATGGCTTTTTCTCGCAGTGTTTTTCAGCTGGGAATTTATCTTTACCAATAGATGATACATTTTCAGAGAAGATTGACAAGGCCGGAGAGTATGAAATTGTAGCGGAAATCAACGATAAAAACTACCAAAAGACCATATCTACAGCAGCCAAGTTCAAAGTTCAATAAATCAAATACCATGTTATATATTACTTTCAAACTAACATCTGGGTGTGCAATATAATATTATTGAGAGGTTTTTATGGCTAAAAAGAAAGCAAAAAAATTAACGAAAAAAAGTATAAAAAAATTAGAGGGAAAGAAGCCAGAAGAAAAGAAAAAGACTGCAAACAAAAAAAACATCATTGAGAAAAAGAGTGTTGCCAAGAAGAGCGTTATCGAGAAGAGTGTAGAAGAGTTAGAGGAAGAAATAGACGAAAAGGAAATTGAAAACTTTGAGATCGAAGGCATGGATATGGAAAAACTCACAACTCGAGTTTGTAATATCGTCGCAGAACATAGTGATAATGGCATGTTGCAAAGTGAACTGTGGAAAAAGCTAAAACTTACAAGCAGAGATGGTTCAAGGTTAGCTATCAAGTTTGAAAGACGCAACATCATAAAGCGTGAGAAGATTCTTGAAAATGGTAGATGGACGTACAAGCTTAAAATTGCAAAAATACCGGTTGGCACTCAATCAATTGAAGCTGCACCCTGTTTAATCTGTCCCGTAGAACAAAAATGCACTGTTGATGGTGAAGTGAGTCCAAGAACCTGTCCTCTAATTGAACAATGGGTGATAACCGAATTTACAAATATTAAAAAATCAAAGAAATGAAGCTACTTGATGCGCGACGAGATTATTACAGAAGACTAGCCAATCAAGAAGGATACAGAAGCAGGGCTGCATACAAACTAAAAGAGCTTAACAAGTCGTATCGAATAATCGGCCCTGGTTTTTATGTGCTGGATCTTGGGTGTTCTCCAGGAGGATGGACACAGGTTGCGGTGGAGCTTGCAGGCAACAAGGGCAAAGTAATGGGAATGGACACCTCCTATGTGGAAGAGGTTCCTAATGCACATATCATAAGAGGAAATATTGAGGATGAATCAATCGTGGAGCTAATCTTTGATTATTTTGGAAGAAAGGTAAACGCCGTGATTTGTGATTTATCTCCACAAGTAAGTGGTGTATGGGCAGTTGATCATGCAAAACAGATTGCACTAAACTATGCAGCAGTAAAAATAATAGAACACGTTCTTGCATACAAAGGAAATGCACTCTTAAAGGTATTTGATGGACAATACTCTAATGAGTTTCGAGACTATATCAAAAAGAAATTTGCCAAAGTTCAGATTAGAAAACCAAAGGCAAGTAGAAAAACAAGCAGTGAGCTTTACTTTATTTGTCTTGGATATAACAACTAATTTTGTAAGAGTCGTAACACTTCGCCTATTCTTGCATCCGTCTTTAGTCCGCTAGGATTTAGACTTGTAGGTGCTGCTTTAAATCCTGCTTCCTGAAGTTTCTTTATTGCTTTTTCTAGTGAAATGGGAGCAGTTTGCATCTTTCTTGCTATCTCATCAAGTGTGAAATATGTGGCAGGCAGCCCTATTTCTTGCTGACACTTTAGCAAAGTCTTTTCACAACTCTTGTCTACTACAAACTGTTCAAGTTTGGATAACATAGTATTGACAAATGCCTTCTCGTAAATCTCTCCTATCCAGAGTGGACCAGCTGATTCTGTTTTTTTGCCACAAATTTCGCAAGAATGGCCTTGCTCCTTTTGCACTTTTCTATGACCGCAACTTTTGCAATGTAAGATGTATCCCATATTATCTTCTGGGTCTGTTCGCACTAGCACCTTGACATAGACTCTGTAATAGTGCATGTTGTGTTGTACAAATAATGGCACTACTTTAACGTCTAGTCTTCCAGCCACAAGATGAATACACCCAAGAACCAATCTTAGTGCAATCTCGTTTCCATACTCTGTCTTTATGGGAATCCCATGGTATCTTCGCTGACACGCAGCTTGATACAATCCATGTAACACAGGAAGATCCGTAGCAGTAACTGAGAGAAGACCTCCATGACACGTTGCTCGTATTCCACAGTCAAGATATCTTGATGGGGAGCCAAAAGGATCTATATCAACAACAGCTCCGCGATTTTCTCTTTTTGAATGCAAGCTAAGAAATCTGCAGGCCTCATTTTCTGAAAACTCACACTTTGTAACGTTGTTTAGCTTTGCAGACCTCATCCCAAGCTCAAGGGCTTTGGGATTTACATCATTGGCAAAAACCTTTTCAACAACCTCTAATTCATTTGCGACTCTAAGGCTTCGTGCACCAATTCCTGCAAGGCAATCAAGGAAGGTTTTTGGCCCCTTGAAGTTTTGCAAAAATGCAGAATAGGCAGCCATAGAAAAATCTCTGCTTAGCCTTGCCCTTGGGTTAAAAAAGGCTGGCTGCTTTGGAGGCGCATTTACATCAAGAGAATCTTTGGGAACAAGAAGTCTTGTCTTTCCCTCTACTATCTCAACTAGCTCTTCCATCTGATCGGTTTGCAATCTAGTTCTATTATTACTATTAACCTATAATGGTTTAATACACCTGGCACAACAAAAACACTGATGATAGTATGTGGCGTTGATGATGCAGGAAGGGGATCAGTGCTTGGTCCACTTGTTATTGCAGGTGTCTCAGTCGAACATGCAAAGATAAAACACTTGTCAGATATTGGGGTGAAAGATTCCAAACAACTAAGCCCAGCTACACGCGAAAGACTCTACAAAAAAATAATTAGTTTTGTAGATGACTATTATGTTGCAAGGATACAACCAAAGACAATAGATCATAGCGTCCGCAGAAATAGATTGAACCATCTAGAAGCTCAGTATATGGCAAAAGTAATCTCAAAGCTGAGGCCAGATTCCTCTTATGTAGACTCGTGTGATGTAAACCCAACCAGATTTGGGAGAGAGATTTCCAAGCTTGCTAGGACTGGAAGAATTTATTCAAGACACCATGCAGACAGCAGATTTACTGTTGTATCTGCAGCATCAATTATTGCAAAAGTAACCCGCGATAAAGCAATAGAAAGACTACGAAAAAAATACGATCTGGGCAGTGGATATCCATCAGACTTTAAGACAATGCGGTTTGTAAGAGACTGGATCGTTGCCTATAAGAAAACGCCACAGTTTGTGCGCACAAGCTGGAAGCCAGTCAAGATATTGATGAGACAAAATTGATTCTAGCCTACGTACTTTGCGACTATTATTGCGTGATCTTTATCGTATGGAAACAGGTCTATGTTCTGAATTACCTTAAAAGATGAGTCTAGTTTTTTTATCTCACTTTGTATTATCTGATTTGGTTCTTTTGTCACGTCAATGCTTCTTGTCTTTATGACAAGCATCAGGTGACCGCCTTTTTTTAGATAGGTCTTACAGTTCAGAATAGCTATCTCTGTCTGATCAGGCTGCGCTATATCAACATAAACAACATCAACTGTTCCATAAACTGAAAAATACTGTTTTGGCTGTCTTGCATCTTGTAGGATGGGTACTATGTTTGAACGCAGTGAAGCTACTCTATCTAAAAAATCTCGAGCTACTCGACTTGTATGTTCTACACAAAATACTATTCCATTTGGCCCAACTATGTCAGAAACATGGCTTGCTGTTGTTCCTGTAGACACGCCAAGATAGAGAACTCTAGACTTTCTGACGATTGGCAAAAACCCAAGACCATTCATTATCGCTGCAGCAAGCTTGCTTCGAAATGGATCCCA